>Ga0315902_10000043_pt1 | contig 202065 bp, 172 predicted proteins | sample LakEriMetagenome_9_FD_203523 | JGI IMG/M metagenome (GOLD analysis project Ga0315902, IMG submission 203523) | Freshwater fungal communities from buoy surface, Lake Erie, Ohio, United States - Buoy 12 MA117 | ecosystem: Environmental > Aquatic > Freshwater > Lake > Lake biofilm | place: USA... | reverse complement strand
TATTTGGTGCATGCGCCCAGTTTCAGGATTGACCTCTACGAATGAATAGCGTGATGAATCGAATTTTCCAAATGGAACGGGGATTTCAAAGTGCCGGAGTGTCTGATAATGCGTGATAGCATCCTGCACTTTTCCGTCTTCTGTGGTTAGTGCGTAATCTATTGTTCCTTTTTCGGGTGCGAAGCCCCTGACGAATGCCAGGTATTTTTTCGTAACATCTTTATTCATGAACGCCTGCTGCATCGCTCGATTGACCTCTTCATTCAAAGCGAAAAGCAGCACTCCGCCTGTTTTTCGATCCAATCGGTGGACGGGATATACCTTCTGCCCTATTTGATTGCGCAGCAGTTGAACCGCAAATTCACTGGCATCCGCTGCAATGGGAGAGCGGTGCACCAGCAAGCCGTGCGGTTTATTGATGGCGATAAGGCAGTCGTCTTGGTATAGGATTTCGAGTGGTTTTACCATTTTTCAATATAAAAGTCCAAACATCCAAAGGGGAATTATATTTCCATGTCCTATCTCAATATCATCTTTTACAATAAGTGCATTCTCTATTCCGGCAATCTGCTTTTGTTTTTTGTTTTTTCCACCAACTTCGACGGTGTATTTTTCATTGATCAAAAAATCCGCAGTTGTTGACAAATTGATTGAATTACCGCATTTCAATTGGTTTACAAAGAAAGTCTCCCGAATGTTCCCTATATTAATTTGTTCACCTGCTAGGACATTCATTAAATTGGAATTGTTGAGGTACAATTTCTCTGGTTTCGTAAGCATTCCGATTCCTGAGGTATCCTTATACAATTCTATGACAAGGCCAGCTTTTTGTAATGTTTTGATAGCCTCAATCAAGGAGTTCCTAGAGAGTCCGGTATGTTCGCTTAATTTTGAAATATTAGGAGTGAAGGGTACACTACTCGCAATCGCTTTGAGCATTTTTTTAAGTTTAACCATCGTTTCATAGCGTAAATTCTCTACCGCCATGATATCCACCTCGATCATAAGATTGATCGTATTCATTAACTTTTGCTGGTAACTCGATTCACTTTCCTTGTAATATGGATAAGCACCCATCTTCAGATACTTTGCAAATAATGGTAAAGGTTTTAATAACTGTATAATTTCCGCAGCGATTCCAAGATGATCTGTAATCAAATCATCCAGCGAATATGATGGAATTTCTTGTTTCGTCTCGAAATAGATAAATTCTCTAAAAGATAGTTCATGTAAATGATAATTCACCATTCTTCTGCTGAGATCTGACTCAGAACGCACGACTTCCAGTGCAGAAGATGAAGTAAAAACAACCTTTAAATTCGATAGATTGTCGTAGATCAGTTTCAACTCTCTGGACCAGTTCGGATACTTGTGTACTTCATCCAATAACAGATGGGTACCTCCATAGAGTTCAAATTGTTTCGCAAGCTCATAAAGATTGTTCTCGTAAAAATAGATATGATCCAAACTTACATACAAGGTAGAACCTTTCGGAAACTTGAATTTAGCCAACTGTAGCAAAAGAGTTGTTTTCCCTACACCTCGTGCACCTTTGATTGCAATTAAGCGGTCAGAAAGCTCAATTTGCTCAAATAGGTAGCGCTTATAACTCGACTTAAACTGTGAAATTCTGCTTTCATATTCAAGCAACAATGTATTCATATTGTTAAATTAATTAAACAAATTTAATTATTTTTTAATCAATATAAAAAACAAAAAATAGGTCTTAGAGTTTCCTCGCCACCATCAACCCATCACGTATCGGCAATAAGACTTCTTGAACACGCGCGTCTTCATGCACCTTGCGGTTGTAATCCATGATAACCTTTGTTTCGCGGTCGAGCGAGTTATATTCCTCCAAAACCTTTCCCGACCACAGCACATTGTCTGCTATAATGTATCCGCCTTTTTTGACCTTGTCGAAAACGAGATCATAGTAATTGCAATAATTCTTTTTATCCGCATCAATAAATACGATATCGAATTCATCATCCAACTCAGGAATGAGCCGTGTTGCATCTGCAATGTGGTATTCGATTTTATTTTCCATCCCAGCCTTTGAAATGTATTCACGAACCAAATCCTCCAATTCTTCATTGACATCGATGGTAATAACTTTTCCATCCTCAATCAATCCTTCCGCAAAACACAAAGCAGAATAACCGGTATAGGTTCCAATCTCCAGAACTCGCCTAGGTCGAATCATGTGTGAAAGCATGCTCAAAACCCGGCCTTGAAAATGGCCACTCAGCATGCGAGGCTGCAGCACAGAAAGGTGCGTTTTGCGGTTCAATTCGCGCAATACCTCGGGTTCGTTTTCCGAATGGCCGCAAACATATTGATCGAGTTCTGGTGAAATGAATTCCATGATTTTATTTTTTTTGTAAAGATACTAGGAGAAAAGTTGTTCCAACACAATACTTTGCTGAATCAATCCTACAGAATATTCATTGTACCTCATTCCAAACGAAGTAATCAGTGTAGGGAAGATCGTTTTCCGTGTTTTTGTTTTCTCGCGAAACACACGTGTTTTTCGTTCTATTTCTTTTGCAAACTCTTTGTTTACCTGAAAGTCGCCTTCGTAAAATTTCATTTCACACAAGTGAATGATTCCATCTTTCCGGTCAATGACTAAGTCGATTTGTGCACCTTCTTCATCCTTGCTTCCGGAACTGTAAAAAGAGGCCACCTCCACGTATACTCCTGAGATACCGAGAATCTTTTTTAGTTCGTCGAGGTGTTTTAGGCAACAATTTTCAAATGCGTATCCTGCCCATGATGCCCACTTATTCGTAGAAGCTAATTGCAACCAGTTAACGTTATGTTTTTTGTACATAAACTGAAGATAAAAAAGTGAAAATTCATCAGTCAAACGATAAAGATTATCTTTTTTAATCTTACCATATCCATGCGTTACATGAATAAAATTGCACCACTCTAACTCTTCAAGAACATTGGTAAACGCTCCCCCATCGAGAAGTTTGACAGAGGAAAGTAGTTCCTGTCTGGTCATCCCCCTGTTTTTTGATGACAAGGCGAGAACAACCTTCAAGTGCATTTCTGCATTTTTGAAAAGTGCCTGATATAAATTTTCAAATTCATTCACAAGCAATCCATCTTTTTGAAAACACATGCGGTCAATCACCTGCATGGCACTTTCACCCGGTCGAACATCATTCAAATAATGTGGAATACCTCCTAAAGCCATGTACAACTGTGTAATTTGATATGGAGATAAACGAATTTTACGATAATGAAGAAATTCAGCCGTTTCCTTTAGTGTGAATGGCTTCAAATGTATTCTTCCAGTTAACCTGTTATGCAATCCACCTTTATTATTGACTATCTTGCGAATCATCCATGACGTTGCAGAACCACACACAACTAAAAGCACGTTTTGGTGAACACATGAATTATTCCAAAACCACTCTAAAGCAGGAATAAAGCCGGATTTATGCGTATCTAGCCAAGGTAATTCATCAATGAAAATAACTTTTTTACGCGATTTTTTCATCTTTCGAAGTTGCCCTTCCAACTGCATAAAGGCTTCCATCCAATTGACAGGAATTTTATTGGCATCTACTCTTTTAAAATGTTTCTCCAGTTGAAAACTAAAACTCTGCAATTGTTGCTCCATGGTTGCATTGAGCAGACCGCTGAAATGGAAAGTCATCTCCTTTTTAAAATGGGTATTGATCAGGTAAGTTTTCCCTACACGCCTCCTTCCTGTGATAGCAATAAAACTTGATTCTGGACTATCGAACAAACGATTCAAGATAACGACCTCAAACTCTCTACCTATAACAATTTTATCCATAATAAAAATTTATTTCTCGCGGAATCCAACAAATATATAACGTTTCCGTGAATAATAAACATCTTATTTAATTCTAATTTAAAAATTATTTATCGCGGAATCTTCCATAAAAAAAATACTTTCCGCTATTAATAAAACTTAATACTAAATGAAAATTGATGCGTAAAAATCAATTTAAGCGATTTTTCCTCACTTTTACACAATGAAAACTAAGAATTCTGAAGGCTATTGTGCCATAGGTGTGTACCGAGGAAAAACGGAACACAACATGGGAACCTTGTGGCGATCTGCTTATATTCTAGGTGCTGCGTACATTTTCACCGTTGAAAAGAAATATAAAAAGCAAAGTTCTGATGTCGTGAGAGCATGGTCTAGAATTCCTTTGTTTCATTACAAAAGCTTCCAAGATTTATTGAACAACATTCCACATGATTGTCGATTGGTGGGAGTAGAAATTGATGATTCTGCCACATTCCTGCATGAATTTGAACACCCAAAAAGAGCAATTTATTTATTAGGGGCTGAAGACGAAGGCTTACCGAAAGAAATTTTAGAAAAATGTCACTACGTCATCAAACTTCCGGGAAATTCATCCTTGAACGTAGGCGTAACAGGAAGTATCGTTTTACACGATCGAGCGACCAAACTACCAACTACGCTGCCACCGCATCACACAGAGGGTTAAATATCCCTTACTTATTGGATGGCCGAACAGTTTGTTCTACTGACTTATTGTATTGAAACATCCATTCATAGATTTCTTCTGTTCGAAAAGCCTTTTCAAGATCTCCGTGACCAGCCCCTTCCACGATGGTGTATTTCAATTTTTCGCCGCCTTCGCACTCCGTTATCGCTTTAACCATTTTCGTTGATTCACTGATTGGAACAGCATTATCGCGGTTTCCATGTTGAATCCAGATTGGCACTTGCGAAAGATTATACGCATCATTTACATTACCTCCGCCACAAAGTGCGACAGCAGCAGTTACAAGTTCTGGATAAGCCCCGGCAAATTGCAATGTTCCATATCCTCCCAAACTCATACCTGTGACATAAACGCGATTTGAATCGGTTGCATATTGGCTTTGAACATACTCGAGCAATTTCTTGATTTTTTTTGGCTCCCAAGATTTACCATAAGGAACTTGCGGTGCAACAACAATAGCGGGAAAATTGCGTCCTTTGTCTATTTCATGAATGACTCCATAACGTCTCACCATGTTTAAATCAGATCCTGACAAACTTTTTCCATGAAGAAAAATTAAAATTGGTGGTTTGCTTTTGAGAAGGCTATCGGCTGGTAGTGAAATCCAAAAATTATAGTCCGTTTTATCGTAAACTGCATTTACTTGTCCATCGCTGAAAAACGCATTACACAATGCTAATAATACCACTATAAATTTTGCTTTCGCTGCCATGAGGCGGCAAATATAGTGATTTAAAGAGGCTTAAGGGTTGTTAAAGAATGTGAATATGAAACTAAAGTAGTTCAATGCGTTCATGGATTCAATGCGTTCAAGAGTTCAATGCGTTCAATGGTTCGATGGGTTCAATGCGTTCAAGAGTTCAAGAGTTCAAAGAAATTTAGGCGAACCAAACATCTTCAATAATTTGAAATCCTGCCTTTTGATTGATTCTTTCGATGATAATTTGTTTACCGTAAGAAAGCTCGTCACGCATGACAGATGAATCTATCGACAGATACAACACCTTGTTGCGAATGGTTATTTTTTTCGTTCGATTTGCCACGGCTATACCCATCATTTCCGGCCAAGCTTCAATGATATCCAATTCTTTCAATTTACCATCCAGGCGATACGCTTTCATCAACTTTTCTATAAGCTGACTCAATGGCGTTTCATTTGACGTTCTTCTTACATCTTCCATTATTCAATCCCCTTCAATGAGTTCGTCAATTCTTCCACTACACCCTCGTCCACTTTAAACATCCTTGTTTCAAAATCACCGCCTTGAAAAATTTCACGCATGCGTTCTTCATCGGTGTCGGTCACAATGACTTGTCCAAAGTAATGATTTGAAACCAATTCAAGCAATTTGCGAACCCGAGATTGATCGAGTTTATCAAAAATATCATCCAATAACAGAACAGGTGTAACATTTAAATGTCTTTTCAACCATTCATATTGTGCCAAACGCAAGGCTATGATGAATGATTTTTGCTGCCCTTGGGAACCAAATTTTTTAATTGGATGCCCTTTGATTGTGAACACCAAATCATCTTTGTGAATACCCGCATTGGAGTAGTGTGAAAAAGCATCTTTTTTCTCAAAAGCAACAAGTAAATCTTCAAATGAAGCGTCATTCAATTGTGAACGATATTCAAGCGCTACTTGCTCTTTTTCGAGTCCAATGAAATTATAACGCTCTTGAAAAACTGGAATAAATTCTTGAACAAATTCTTTTCTTTTCGAATGAATTTCATTCCCCAACCGGATCATTTGATCGTTCCATACTTCAATGGATTCTCTGTCAAACAAACCGTGTTCATGCATATTTTTCAACAAGGCATTGCGCTGATCCAACACCTTAGAATACTTTTGAATATTATCTAAGTATTGACGATCAAATTGAGAAATAATACCATCAATCCATTTTCTTCTTAATTCACTCCCCTCAGATATTAAATCGCGATCATAAGGTGAAATCATTACCACTGGAAATTGTCCAATATGATCTGCTAAACGCTCATATTCTTTGCGATTTCTCTTGAAAACCTTTTTCGCACCTTGCTTAACAGCACAATGAATATGAATCTCTTGCTCCTCCTTCTTCCATGTACCTTGAATACTAAAAAAACCTTGATCAAAACGTATATTTTGGCGGTCTAAAACATTCAAGTAAGATTTACACAAGCTTAGATAATAGACGGCATCCAGCACATTTGTTTTACCAGAACCATTCTTTCCAACAAGGCAATTTACATTGGGACAGAAGTTCAATTCTGCCTCCTCGTAATTCTTGAAATTAATCAGGTGAACAGAATTCAGATGCATATTCACAAAGTTAGATGATTTCGGATTGTGAATAACCACTATTTATGCACAAATCACGAAAGGTTTTTCAATGCTTCAGATGTTGAAAACTTAAGCGCTTAAAATGAAAAAAAAAACTATTTTTGCACGTCTAAAATTAGAACAATGTTGGAAAACTTTTCCTTTCAGGAACTTAAAAAGCAGATCGAATCGAATAAAACGACGAAGCTTTACACGTATGTCATTGGTGGAATCTTGATACTTGTACTTGGTATTTTTGCTTATCGCCAGTTTATTTGGAAACCAAGTAACGAGAAGTCTAAAGATGCTTTCTGGGTTGGTTTGAACTACGCTGCGAAAGATTCAACAGACCTTGCCATTGAAGAATTGGAGCCTGTTGTTAAAAAATACGACGGAAAAGTAGGTGGTGAAAATGCTCAATTCATTTTGGCTCGTCAGTACATGGCAAAAGGTGAATTCAAAAAGGCATTGGATGAATTGGAAGGTGTTGAAGTGAGCGATACTTATTTGTCCGCAATGACACTTGGACTTCAAGCTGACTGTCACAGCGAAATGAAGGATTATGAAAATGCGCAGAAACTTTACCTTGAGGCATCAGGGACAAATGAAAATGAGTTGACAACACCTATGTACCTTTTCAAAGCAGGACTTTGTGCAGAAAAAACGAAAGATTTCTCCACAGCAGCTGAGTGCTACACAAAAATCAGAGATGATTATCCGGGATATGGTAATCAGAAAGCAATTGAGAAATACGTGGCAAGAGCTTCAAATAAAACAACAAAATAATGGCAACTGCAGGACGCAATTTGTCAGAATACAATAAGGAATTCATTCCAAATGGTGCCGATTTCAAAGTCGGCATTGTTGTTTCTGAATGGAACGATTCAATTACCTTGAATCTTTTAAAAGGAGCGAAAGAAGCGCTATTAGACAATGGAGTGAAAGAAGAAAGCATTTTGGTTCGATTTGTTCCAGGTGCTTTTGAACTTCCTTTGGGTGCACAATACATGTGTGAATTCACGGATGTAGATGGCGTTGTAGCTATAGGCGTTGTTATTCAAGGTGAAACAAAACATTTTGACTTTGTTTGCGATGGCGCAACGCAGGGAATCAAAGACATCAATCTGAAATACAATATCCCAGTTTCTTTTTGTGTGTTAACAGATAACAACATGCAGCAATCTATTGATCGCTCAGGAGGAAAACATGGAAACAAAGGAATTGAATGTGCCATTGCCTGTATGAAAATGATTGATTTGAAGAGACAATTCAAATCGACGGGTAAAATTGGCTATTCAAAATAACACGTTAAAAGGTTGAACTTTTTGAACACTTGAACTTTTGAACTAAATCTTCATTTATGACTCTTATCAAATCTATATCCGGTATCCGCGGAACAATTGGCGGAAAAGTAGATCAAGGATTGACACCTATTGATGCAGTAAAATTTGCAGCAGCATACGGAACATGGCTGAAAAACAGAAATAATGGAAGTAAAATAAAAGTTGTTTTAGGTCGCGATGCACGTATTTCGGGTCAAATGATTTCAGACTTGGTTGTATCAACTTTAGTTGGGTTGGGAATTGATGTGGTGAACTTAGGTTTGTCTACAACTCCAACTGTTGAAGTGGCCGTGCCAATGGAAAATGCACAGGGAGGAATCATTCTTACAGCGAGTCACAATCCGAAACAATGGAATGCACTTAAATTATTGAACGAAAAAGGTGAATTTATTTCGGGAGCGGATGGAGAGGAAGTTCTGATCATTGCTGAAGCAGAAAGTTTTGAATTCGCTCAAGTAGACGATTTAGGAAAAGTAACAGTTGACGATACCTATTTACAAAAACACATCGATGCCATTTTAGCATTACCATTAGTGGATAAGAAAGCGATTGAAGCAGCAAATTTTTCAGTCGTGGTTGATGCCGTAAATTCAACAGGAGGAATCTTTGTTCCTGCATTGTTAGAAGCGTTGGGTGTTAAAAACACAACGAAACTATACTGTGACCCTACTGGCCATTTCCCTCATAACCCTGAACCGCTACCAGAACATTTAACTGATTTGGCAGCTAAAATCAAAGAAGTTGGTGCAGACGTCGGAATAACTGTTGATCCTGATGTCGACCGTTTAGCGCTCGTTTGTGAGGATGGTTCAATGTTCGGAGAAGAATATACACTTGTTGCTGTGGCTGATTATGTATTGACGCACACACCAGGTGCAACAGTCTCTAATCTATCTTCCACACGAGCATTGCGCGATGTTACCGAAGAAAGAGGATTACTTTACAGTGCAGCAGCCGTCGGTGAAGTGAACGTCGTGACGAAAATGAAAGAAACTAACGCTGTAATCGGTGGTGAAGGAAATGGTGGTGTGATCTATCCTGAATTACATTACGGACGTGATTCATTGGTTGGAATAGCCTTGTTCTTGAGTCACCTAGCGCACAAAAAAATGAAGGTTTCTGAATTGCGTGACAGCTATCCAAAATACACGATTTCAAAAAATAAAATTGAGTTGACACCTGATATCGATGTTGACCAGTTACTGATGTATATGTCCGTAAATTATGCTCATGAAGAAGTCGACACGACGGATGGAGTAAAAATTTACATCGGAAAGGAATGGGTTCACCTTCGAAAAAGTAATACAGAACCAATCATTCGTATTTACTCGGAAAGTCAGAATGAGCAGATGGCAAACGACCTAGCTGAACGGATTATCTTAGAAATAAAAGCATTGATTTAAATTTTTAAATTCGTTCAATGCTTCTCATGCTATCTCGGTACAATTTTTCAAATGAAAAATCACTCGATTGCCTTCGAAGTGAGTCGTTTTTCTTCGCATGAATGCTCTGAAAAATCATTCGATTGGCAGCTGACCGCATGTCCGCCTAGGAGGAAGTGGCCGCTTCAGCGGTTGTATCGGGGAAGCTTCGAAGTGAGTCATTTTTCGCTTTTCTGAATTCGCTATAATGTGGATGATCTCCTTCGGAGCCTTCTCTATTTTTAGACGTTTCAGTGCGTTTGAAAAGAACTTTTTATTCGAGCACTTCCTATATACCACAAAGGCGCAAGGACAATTTTGTCCTCCGTAATTATTAAGGCACAAATTGAAAAAAAAGCCTTTGGCTTTTTAGGTAAGCAAATACGAAATCTTGACAATTAAAAGATCTCTTTGTGTCTTAATTAAGCGTTAGCATTTTCATTCAATTTGTGTCTTTGTGTTTAATAGTTAGGTTAAAAGATTCAATCGTTTAAAACCCGTAAATTGATATGATTTACGAGGATCCAAACTAAGTTTAAAAGGCGTTTTTGGTTGTTTTTTTCGCCTAAAAAAGTGACAGAAGTGATAGGGTTCAAATAACGTTCAAACCGTTTAAACCGTTCAATTTGTTTTATCCTTAATTGACAGGGGCTATTCCTTAAATATTTGATTTTCTTTTTAAAAATTTGAACCGATTCAAATTTTGGATGTATTGGCTTTCATAAAAAAAGAAGCCATGAAAAAGTTAACAGCAGTGCTCATTATGTTGATTGCCATAATCTATGTAAGAGCCAACGAAAAAGAAATCGTCAAAGCAACAATCACCGACGTAACAGTTTATGCGCAAGGAGCGCAGATCTATCAAAAAACGAGTTACAATGCAAAAATTGGAATCAATGAGATCATCATAGAAGGAATCAGTCCTTTTATTGATGCGCATAGTTTGCAAGTAAAAGCCACTGGGAATGTCATTATCCTCGATTCAAAACACAGTATTTTCTACCCAAAACCAGAAGAAGTAAGTTTAGCTGGGCTCCCTCTAAAAATTCAGAAAGAGATCAAACTCATTGAAGATTCTATGAGAATCATTGGATACGACATTCAAGATTTACAAGATGAAATCGACGTGTTACTTGCTACCAAAGGTATTTTAGCCAACAATGGTGCCGTTAAAGGCCAGGGAAAGGTGAACGATTCCATTAATCTACTCAAACAAACGGTGGATTACTATGCTTCAAAAATGCTAGAAATCAACAAAAAGCTATCAATACTTTACCGCAAAAGATCAGATAAACAAGAAAAAAAGCGTCTCCTCGAAGAACGACTTGTGAAACTGCGTCAACATCAAAACAGCAGTGGACTCGATCCTCAAAATCAAGGTCCTATTCACCGAATTATTGTCACATTATCAGCTAAAGAGCTAGTTGCTGGAAAACTGAATATTTCCTACCTCGTGCAAAATGCCGGCTGGGTCCCTTTGTACGATTTGAGAAGCGATGGCCTCACTTCAAAAATAAATCTTACTTACAAAGCGCAAGTTTTCCAAAACTCAGGCTTGGATTGGGACAATATAAAACTTTCTATTTCCACAAATAATCCTTATCAAAACAAAACAAAACCGACCCTGCACCCTTGGTACCTGGATTATTATGCCTATGTCAACGACAACTATTCTATTCCTCAAGCTGCGAATATGAAAAGAGCCATGTCAACAAAAGATGAAGGATACGCCTACACAAATTCAATGGCAGACTCAGAAGAAATTACAAGTCGAACTTCTGCAGAATTTGTTCAAACGATACGACAATTAACATCTGCCGTTTTTCAAATAGACCTGCCCTACTCGATAAAATCGAATAATGAGCAACACATGGTCTTAATCAAAGTGGCGGACCTAGAAGCAAACTATAAATATTACAGTGTTCCGAAATTGGATAATTCCGTTTACCTGGTCGCTCAATTGTCGAAATTAGATGAACTTGGACTTGTGCCGGCACAAGCAAATATCTTCTTCGACGGAAGTTATGTGGGTGAAACGTACATCGACCCAACAACAATGGAAGACACTTTAAACTTAAGCATGGGAAGAGATCCAAACATTATCGTCAAGCGGACACTTATGAAAAAAGATTGCAAAGAAAAAATCGTAGGTGATAAAATTGAACGTACAATGTCTTATTCCATTGAGGTTAAAAATCAAAAAGCAACAGCAATTGATTTAGTGATTCAAGACCAGTTACCAATCACACAAAATGCAGAAATAATCATCGAAGCGATTGATCTTAGCAAAGGTGAACTTGAAAGCCGATCTGGCTTGATAGAATGGAAAGTAAATTTAAAATCCAAAGAAAGTAAAATCATCAATTTTAGTTACAAGGTCAAACAAAATAAAGACAAACCTGCTCTTTACTTGTAATCTCCTAAAAACAATCAAAAAGGCTGCTTCGGCGGCCTTTTCTTTTTTAAAACATTACACGTTTACAACTGTTATATTTGCACTACAGATACGAACATGAAACAATTTGAAATTCCGTCATTTTATCGTTCACCGATTATCAGCAAGGTGAAAGCAAAAAGAAAATTGGATGATCCAAGGAAAAAAGATTTCACTCCTAGCTTTTTAGATTTTGGAACAGTTAAATTTTACATTGCGCGTCATTTTGGTTTCTGTTATGGCGTTGAAAATGCCATCGAAATTTCCTACCGAGCCTTGACTGAAAACCCTGATAAACGGATCTTTTTGTTAAGTCAAATGATACACAATCCCGATGTGAATGCAGATTTAACAGCGAATGGGATTCGGTTTATACAAGATACAGATGGATCTCAAATCATTGAATGGGAAGAATTAACGGCAAATGACATCGTTATAATTCCTGCTTTTGGCACTACTGTTGAAATTGAAGGAATTCTTCGAAATATTGGTGTGAATATTGAAAAATACAATACCACCTGTCCCTTCGTAGAAAAAGTTTGGAATCGTTCGGAAAAACTTGGTTCAGACAATCATACAATTATCATTCATGGAAAATACAACCATGAAGAAACCAGAGCAACTTTCTCACACAGCGTTCAAAACGCTTCCGCACTAATCATCAAAGATCTTGAGGAAGCAAAATTTCTTGGGTCCGTTATTAGAGGTGAAGTTTCCTCAGATGAATTTCTTGCGTACTTCAAAGGAAAATATTCTGAAGGTTTTAATCCTGAAAAAGATTTATTGAAAATTGGTGTCGTAAATCAAACTACGATGCTCGCTTCAGAAACACAAGAAATTACTGAATATTTGAGAGAAGTAATGATCAATAAATACAGCTCTGAAAGAATAAAAGAACACATCGCAGATACGCGTGACACTCTTTGTTATGCAACAAACGACAATCAGTCTGCCACCTATGGCCTGATGGAAACAGATGCTGATATGGCAATCGTTGTGGGCGGACACAACAGTTCCAACACCACGCATTTAGTTGAATTATTGGAGCAGAAATTCAACACTGTATTTATTCGTTCAGCGAACGATATCAATGAGAATGGAATTGTTCAAGACTTCAACATTCATACGAAAAAAGTGGAAGAAAAGAGTTTGTTGAGATCTGGTCAAAATTCTGACAAGATTATAATTACCTCCGGTGCGTCTTGTCCTGATTCAATTGTTGATGGTGTCATTCAAAAGATCCTTGAATTAAAAAAATCTTCTGCCGACATTCAAAAAGTAATTGAGCAATTCATTATTAATTCGTCGAATTAGTTCTGCTCAACAATTGCTAAACCAACAGCTTTACCTATTTTAGTCTTGTAAAGAAAGTCAGATGGAACGTTTCATCAATATCCTTGTCATTGATGACGACATAAAGAATCAAAAAGGTCTCAAAGCTATTTTGTCAGGCGGCGGAAACAATGTGCTTTTTTCAAACAATATTCAAGAAGCAATACCTATCATTCAGCACAAGGAAATTGGTATTCTTCTTATAAACATTGACGATCCGGAATTCGGGGGAATGGAATTACTCCATTCATTACGAGAGATGAGTTCTCAGCGTGCGATGTATAAAATTGTACTCACTCAATTCAAGGCTTCAGGCGTTAAACTAGTGAAAGGCTTAAATGAAGGTGCTGTCGATTACATTACAATTCCATTCAATCCCAATCTAATAAAGGCAAAAATTGAGGTTTTTAAAACCCTCTATTATAAAGATCAAAGAATCAACCAGCTGCTAAGCAATATTTTTCCGCAGACAGTTTTAAACGATTTAAATCTTTACAACAAATTCTCGCCAAAAAGAATTGAAAAAGGCATCGTTCTATTCACTGACTTTATTGAGTTCTCTTCAAAAGCAAAAGACTTAAAACCAATTAGTTTGTTAAAAAAACTCGATTACTATTTCACCCAATTTGATGAAATAGCAAGTCGATATAAACTTGAAAAAATAAAAACAATTGGCGACTCCTACATGGCCTTAGCGGGAGTTACTGAAAATTTTCCTGAACCCGCCATTCGTGCTTGTTTAGCCGCAATAGAAATGCGTGATTTCATGTTGAATGAGCAAACAATTGCAAAAGCATTGGGAAAAGATTTTTGGGAAATTAGAATTGGCCTGCATATGGGACCATTGGTAGCTGGAATTATTGGTACAAAAAAAATGAGTTTCGATGTTTGGGGAGACACTGTAAACATTGCCTCAAGAGCAGAACAAATGGCAGAACCTGGACACATCAATATTACTGAAGTACTGTACAATGAAGTGGCTCCTTATGTGGAAGTTGAAGCACGCGGTGAAATTGACATTCACAAGCGCGGTGGAAAACTAAAAATGTATTTTATCAAGAACCTTAAAAATGAATTTTGTCTTTATGGTGAAGGGAAAATTGCCTCTTCGGCATTGCGTATTCAATGTGGTTTGTCGAATGTTGATTTTGAGCACATGCGCAAAGACATTATTAATAATTTAAAAGCTCTTTTACCAGAAGAAGTCGTATATCATGATATCTCGCACACACTTAATGTAGAAAAAGCATTGGTGCGCTTTGCTTCTCTAGAAGGCGTTGATGAGCACTCTTTGTTATTACTTCAAACAGCGGCACTATATCATGATGCAGGGTTTATTCTGCAACAACAAAACAATGAAGTATTTGCCGTAAAAATGGCTTCTGAAAAACTTCCAAGATTCGGTTACAATGCAGAACAAATTGACACCATTAAAACGATTATTCTATCTACAGGTTCAGCCAAAAAACCAAAAACGATCCTTGAGAAACTAATGTGCGATGCAGACCATGATTATCTTGGTCGCCCCGATTATTACAATGTTTCAAATAAATTGAGAAAAGAATTGTCGAATTACGGTAGAGATTTTACAGAAAAAGAATGGGTACAATACCAACTTGATTACCTAATCGGAACGCACCGATTCTTTACGGATACAGCCAAAAATATTCGGCTTCAAGGAAAGAAAGCACGAATATCAGAGTTAAAACAAAAACTAATCGACTTACAGGAAAAAGAATGAAAATTTATACAAAAAAGGGAGATACCGGAACAACTGGACTTATCGGTGGAACGAGAGTTCTAAAAAGTTCACTAAGAATTGAATCATACGGGACCATAGATGAATTGAATTCATATATAGGTGTTGTTCGCGACCAAGGAATTCATAACAAGTATATCGAACAACTAATTGAAATTCAAGACCGACTTTTCACAATCGGTTCAAGCTTGGCCTCTGATCCAGAAAAGTCGAACATGAGAATTCCAGACCTCAAAAGTGAGGATATTTCGCTTCTGGAAAACTGGATGGACGACATGGACGCAGAACTGCCAGAAATGAAGTTTTTTGTTTTACCAGGCGGACATCAAGCTGTATCTTTTTGTCATGTCGCACGCTGCGTATGCAGAAGATCAGAACGATTAATTGTTGATCTTTCTCAACATGAATTTGTTGCGGAACTCGTAACAGCATATATCAATAGATTAAGTGATTATTTGTTCGTTTTGAGCAGAAAAATAGCGCAAGATTTACAGGTTGATGAGCAACCTTGGAAGCCTAGAATGTAAGCAAAAACTGAAATTGTTAATAAATCAATTTGAATGTTTTTGCTTGTAGATTTGGAAAGTTTTAAATAAAATCTATTTTTGCGCAAAAATAACCTAATAAAGGAGGAAAAAATGTACTGGACACTAGAACTAGCTTCCTATTTGGAAGATGCCCCATGGCCCGCTGCGAAGGATGAGTTGATTGATTTTGCCATTCGCACAGGAGCTCCTCTCGAAGTAGTTGAAAATCTGCAAGATCTGGAGGACGAAGGAGATATTTATGAAAGTATCGAAGAAATTTGGCCCGACTATCCTTCAAGAGAGGACTTCCTCTTTAATGAGGACGAATATTGATTGAAAGATCCCATTTATTGGGATCTTTTTTTTTTACAATTACATTAATTCATGAATTTCCTTGGTCATCTTTATTTTTCCAACAATGACTTGGAACTTATGTATGCGAATCTTTTTGGTGATTTTGTTAAAGGAAAGGCAATGTATAATTTTCCAGAAAAAATTCAATCTGGAATTCAACTCCATCGCTCAATTGACAGCTATATAGATAGGCATGAAGATGTTCGGAAACTTTTAAAAACTCTTTATCCTGAGCTTCCTAAAGTGAGCAATGTGGCAATCGATTTATTCTTCGATCATCTATTGGCCTCTCATTGGAAAGACTATCATTCCATTGAACTTAATAAATTTCTTGAAAATTTCTATACGTTTCAACCTCACTATTGGGACGATTACACAAGTGACTTCAAAACATTTATTGAAACCATGAGAAACAGACAATGGTTGAATTATTATCCATTGAGAGAAGGTCTTGAAAAATCATGTGCTGGGGTTGGTTCTCGCATTTCGTTTCCGAATCTTTTACATCAAGCACCGCTTTCTTTCGACCGACATTACACTGAAATTTATAGTTGTTTTAAAATCTTCATGAGTGAAGCTATCCTGCACTTCGGAACAAATAAATGATGGAAGATTTTATTTTTTTGTATTTTGCATCTTCAATTAAACAAGCATGACCTTAAGGTTAAAACTGTTAATGAGCTTTTTTACTACTATTGCGTTGGTGATTTTTCTTGCCAGCTGCAGTAATAATCAAGGTGAAATTGAGGCTTATGAAGGAAATGCAGTTAACATTGACTTGCCAGAAATTTTGCAAAAAGGCAAGTTGACAATCCTAGCAGAAAACAGTTCAACATCTTTCTTCATCTACAGAGGAAAAAGAATGGGATTCGAATACGAACTTCTCAAAGAATTTGCAATTGAACTTGGGGTGGAATTGGAAGTCAAAATAGTGAACAACCTGGATGATCTTGTTCTCATGTTGAATGAAGGAGAAGGAGATCTTGTAGCGTGCAATTACACAGTAACAAAAGAAAGAAAACGCAAGATTGACTTTTCTTCACCTTTCATTCGCACTCCTCAGGTGCTAATTCAGAGAAAACCAAATGGCTGGAGAAAAGCCCAACAATCACTCTGGAATAAGTTTATTATTCGTGACCCAAATGAATTAGCCTATAAAACCGTCCATGTTTGGAAAAATTCAAGTTATGAGCAACGCTTGAATCATTTGCAAGAGGAAATTGGAGACACTATCTATATTTCAGGAGAAGAAGGCGCTGTAAGTTCGGAAGAATTAATTGAAATGGTTGCTGAAGGCCTTATCGATTACACCGTTACGGAGGAAAATGTTGCAAAAGTGAACCAACAATTTTTTGACAACCTTGATATAAACACACCTATTTCAGTTAAACAAAAAATAGCGTTTGGATTACGAAAAACAAGTCCTTTACTCAAGGCGCGGATTGATCGGTGGTTGAAACAATTCATGTCTAAAAAAATCTATAAATACCTGAATGCAAAATACTTCGAATTAAAAGATTTACCCGCTAAAAAGGAAGAGTTTGGTTTGAGTATACGAAACGGTCGACTTTCCAATTTTGATGCAACCTTCAAAAGAGCTGCAACAAAATATAATTGGGATTGGTTGTTACTCGCATCTATTGCATACAAAGAATCGAAATTCAATCCAAATGTTCAAGGATTTGGTGGATCTTATGGCATCATGCAGTTTATGCCAAGTATTGGTCCGCTATATGGTGTACTTCCAGACTCTCCTGTTGAACAACAAATTTATGGTGGAATGCTAAAATTAGCCACTGACTTAAAAGGCTGGAAAAATATTCCCGACCGCATTCAAAGGGAGAAGTTTACCATTGCAACGTACAATGCAGGAAGAAGTCATGTTGAGGACGCACAGCGCCTAGCAAGAAAAAATGGTTTGGATCCATTGCGCTGGGATGATAATGTAGAAATCATGATGTTAAACTTATCTAAAGCCAAATATTATACCGATCCTGTTGTGAAAAATGGCGCGCTTCGTGGTGCACGAACCTATAATTACGTTCGTTCGATCTACAAACGATACCTTGAATGGCGAGCAGTATACAAGTAATTTGTATATTTTTGAAAGAAAAAAATCAAACGTCTCGTTGTCATAGAAGGTCCCACCGCCAGCGGAAAAACAGCTCTTTCTGTTGAATTAGCTCATTATTTCAAAACAGCAATTCTATCGGCAGATTCTCGTCAATTTTATAAAGAAATGTCGATTGGTACGGCAAAACCATCACTTAAAGAACAAAATGGAGTTAAACATTATTTCATTGATTCACATAGCATTTCAGAAGAAGTAACAGCTGCTAAATTCGCAGAGGAGGCGCACGAAGTTCTGAAAACTCTTTTTCAGTTGCATGAAACAGTTGTTTTGACAGGGGGGTCAGGAATGTTCATTGATGCTTTGTGTATTGGCTTAGATAACATTCCAACTTCGCGCAAATTAAGAGATCAATTGTCGGAAGATGTTGAAAAAGATGGTTTATCCTTTCTCTTAGAAGAACTTAAAATTAAAGATCCCGTTTTTTTTAATCAAGTCGACAAGCAGAATCCTGTCCGAGTGATTCGGGCTATTGAAGCCATTCGCTTAACTGGCTTACCTTTCTCCGAATTAAGAAAAGCCACTCCGCAAAAAAATTATTTTGAAGTCCATCGATTCATCATCGAACATCCAAGAGAACAATTGTACAACCGCATCAATCTGCGAGTTGAGAACATGATGGAAATGGGATTGTTAGAAGAAGTAAAAACACTTCTGCCATTTAAGCACTTGAACGCTCTAAAAACAGTTGGTTATAGGGAATTATTTGATTTCTTGGACGGAAAAATAGAATTAGAAACAGCAATTGAACTTGTAAAACAAAACTCGAGGAGGTACGCAAAAAGACAATTAACTTGGCTGAAGAGGCATAAGAATGCTACAATTGTATCTTTTGATCAAACAGAACAAATGCTAAATCAAATTCTCAACAAATTAATTGCAACAGAAAACTTAATATAAAACACTTTGGAATGATTCTTGAAAATACAGGTCAAAACCAAAAATTATGAAAATTGTTTTTGACAAAGTGATGCCACAACCTCTTAATTCCATTCAACATGGTACAAAAAGTATCTGGGGAAATAAAATGGAAGTGGCAAAAGGGGAAAAAATCTTGCTAAATGCTTCTAGCGGCAAAGGAAAATCGACCTTTACCTTTACAGCCCTTGGATTAAGATCAGACTATGTAGGAGAGGTTTTTTATGACAACATAAATATCAACACCTTCCAACCAAATGATTGGACATTGATACGTCAAAAAAAGGTATCAGTGGTTTTTCAAGACTTGCAATTATTCCCTGAGTTGACAGTTGGAGAAAATCTTCTTTTAAAAAATAGTCTTCAAAATGTATTCAATGAAGAAGAAATTCGAACGATGTTGCGTGCATTGGATATCGAAAATAAATGGGATCAAAAGTGTCAATTTCTATCTATGGGACAGCAACAACGGGTGGCAATTATTCGTGCTTTGTGTCAACCATTTGAAATTCTACTCATGGATGAACCATTCTCTCATCTTGATGCCGAAAACTCCCTGAAATGCCTGACACTCATCAACAAACGGTGCGATGAAATTGGAGCAGGTTTTGTATTGACAACTTTAGGAGATGACCATGGATTCAAATACGATCACATCTATTACTTGTAAGCCATGTTAAATAAACTCCTCTTCCGAAACCAAGATAAAAAGCAATTGGTGATTGCGATGGTCGGTTCGTTTCTCGGCATGACCTTTCTTATTACTTCTATTCATTACTTAATCAAAGTGAATGAATTTGGCAAAGGCTCTGATATCCTTGGTCCAAACACGATTATTGTCCAGAAAAAGGTAACAAATTCAAGTTCTTTGAATCTGACAAAAACGGATTTCAGTGAAAGGGAAATTGAAAAAATTCGAAAAGAACCTTTTATTCAGGATGCACAACCTGTCATAAGCAACAATTTCGATGTTTCCTTCGAAACCGCTGATCCAATGGTTCCTCGATTTAGAACAGATGTTTTCATTCAAACAGTTAATCCCAAATTCCTTGATGTAAAATCGACTAAATGGCATTGGAAAGAAGGCGACAAATTTGTGCCGATTATCATGCCGAGAGAATTTCTTGTGATGCTGAACACTTTCATGTCTGCCAGTGGAATTCCACAAATTTCTGATGATTTAGCCAAAGACATCAAATTTAAATTCACGTTAAAAGATGACATAAATAAAGAATGGGCAGATGCGCGAATCATTGGTTTCACAAACGAAGTATCTTCCATTCTAGTTCCTGAATCATTCATGGAATATGGCAATGCGAAATACAAAACTGATCGTGAAAAGAAAATCACGCAACTGATGATTTCAGGAAGAGAAAGCGAGTTTGGTCTTGTCGAAGAACTTTTGAAAAAACGAGGTCTTGAATCCAAAAATTCACAAATGCTAATTGGAAGATTAAAAAGTGTTGTAGGCACCTTGTTTCTTGTGGTACTTGGGATTTCCATAATTGCCGTTTTTGTGTCAGGATTAGTACTCATCCAATACATGCAGTTACTCATGTCGAGAAATGCATATGAAGTAAGAACACTTCTTCGAATAGGATTTCATCCCACTGCAATCATTCAAAGCTTTTTCCGCTATTTTATAAAAGTATTTGGAATCATCAGTGGTTTATCAGTATTCGTTTTCTTACTATTTAAATATTTCCTTGATAAAATGTTTGAGTCTGGTGGTTTGTATATCGACACCTCTGTTTCGCTTCTAGCTATAGGATCTTTATTCAGTGCCTATGTTTTGTTTGGATGGTCAAGCTATCTCACAGCAAAAAAAGGTATTTTCAAAGAATACTGATTGGTTAAAGATGTGTTAAATAAACTATACTTTTTAAATTTACAGCGTCATTAAAATAACTTCATACTTTGAAAGATTTTAAAACTATGAGATCACTAATTATCGCCTCTTTTCTGTTTTACAGCGCCGTTTCTTTTGGGCAAAAGCTTCGATTCAAAATTGGGAATCAAAAAGACACTACAGTTCATTTAATTAAGTACGTTGGTAAAGGCCTTTACTATGCCGATACAGCTGAATTAAAAGGTGGATATGTTGAGTTCGATGCAAAAAAACAAGTACCAGGAATTTTGGGTGTTTTGCTGCCCGGACAAAAATATTTTGAGTTTGTATATAACAATGAAGAAGTTTCATTGGAAACTGTTTCTCCTGATTTTGTCGAAAACATGAAAGTGAAAAAGTCGGAAGAAAACAAAGTTTTTATTGAATACATCAAATTCATTGGACCTAAGAAGACTGAATCTGGAAAGTTAACAGAACAACGCAGCAAATTAAAAAGCGAAGATCCACAATTCAAAATTTTGTCAGATAAAATAGATGCTATCAACAAAGAAGTTATTGATTATCAGAACAATTTAATCAAAACGAATCCAACAAAATTAGTTTCGAAAATTGTTAAAATGTCAATGGATATTGATATTCCAGAAGCACCGAAAGACGAAAAAGGAAACATCATTGATTCAAACTTCAGATTCAATTATTTCCGAACTCATTTTTGGGACAATGTTGACCTTTCAGATGATCGATTAGTAAATACGCCTGTTTTTCATTCTAAATTGGAATATTTCTTTGGTAAAAACATGATGATTCAGCACTGGGATACGATTCTTAACAATGCTTTCAAGTTTTGTGATGCCTTGAATCCTAAATCTAAAACCTTTGAATATTGTGTTTCATGGATTACTTCAACTTATGGTAAGAGCAATATCATGGGAATGGATAAAGTCTATGTGATGATGGCGGACAAATATTACTGCAGTAAAAATGCGGAAGGAAAATCTCCTGCATTCTGGATGAAAGAAGATAAACTAGAGGAATTGTGTGAAAAGATTCCAGCTCAGAAAAATACTGTACTTGGGGTGCGACCACCAAACATCATATTACGCGACACTACAGACACGAAATGGCAAGATTTTTACAGTTTAACATCAGAATATACCATTCTTTATTTTTGGGACCCAGAATGCGGACATTGCAAAAAGACGACACCAAAACTAGAAACACTTTACAAGGAGAAGTTAAAAGCAAGGAATATTGAAATATTCGCGGTAGGTAAAGCTGTAGGTGAGGATTTTGGAAAATGGAAGAAATTTATCAAAGATAACAACATGACATTCATTAATGTGGCAGTAACAGAACCTTTATTCAAGGCAGCCATGGAAGATGCACGACAATTTGTTCCCAAATACACGACCCTTGAATCACTGAATTATCAAACTACCTATGATATTTTCTCAACTCCAAGAGTATTCATACTTGACAAAGATAAAAAGATCATTGCCAAGAGCCTTTCGATTTCACAATTGGAAGAAATGCTTGACAGATTGCAAGGAAAAGAAGACCTTCCAAAAATCTTCCCTCCCGATCCTGAAGAAGATGAACAAATGAAATAAGACAAAGACGGTGAATAGCCGTCTTTTTTTTATGAAATTTAATTTCAATTTACTCCTTTCCTTTCCTATTTTTACGCTAAAATATTATCTATATGAAAAACTTGTTACTCGCCTTATTACTTTTTCCCGTTACGTTTTATGCGCAAGTTGCGATGAACGGAGCTGGTTCGTACAACGAAAATTTTGATAATTTACTCAATAGTGGTAGCGTCAACGATTGGTTCGAAAACAGTACTATTCCAAATTGGTATTCTCAGCGAACATCTACCAGCACGACTTATGCTGCAAGCACAGGTTCTGGTAATTTCGGTGGTCTATACTCTTATGGGGCTTCCGCATCTAACGATCGTGCCTTAGGGTCAATTGGGTCAAACAACACTTCCTTTGGAGGAAGCTTTGCTCATGGAGTATTACTTCAAAATTCGGGTACCGATGTTGTTAATAACATCAATTTAACCTATACACTGGAAGAATGGCGAAATGGTGGCTCAAATGCTGCTCAAACCGTTACTGTGTGGTACAAGGTTAGTACTTCGAGAGACACCCTTTTAAATCCTGGATTAGCAAATACAGGCTGGACAGAAATTACTGCATTGGCAGGTTCTAGCCCTGTTTCAAGTTTAACAGCGGGAGCTCTAGACGGAAATGCTTCGGCTAATAGAGTTACACTTAGTGAAGTCTTAGCAGCAACTGTGAGTGCTGGATCCTATATATTGATTAGGTGGTCTGATATTGACCATACAGGTAGTGATGATGGGCTAGCTATAGATGATGTCTCAATTACTTGGGGAACATGTATACCAAGTTATGGCACAGATATTCAAACTGCTTGTGATTCGCTTTCGTGGGTAGATGGAAACACTTATTACTCCTCAAACAATACGGCGACTTACCCGTTTCTTAATTTGTCAGGATGTGATTCTATCGTCACACTTGATCTAACATTAAACTACTCTTCAGGATCCTACCTCATGGAAAACACATGTCAGTTTCCTTACACTGCAACGAATGGATCTACCTATCAAACAGCAGGAATCTATACGTCAAATTCAATAGGCACAAATGGGTGTCCAGTTATAGATACTCTGGAGATTATTCAAACCTTAACAACTTATTCTACTGACATTCAATCAGCTTGTGATTCAGCTACATGGATTGATGGTAATACTTACACCGCCTCAAATAATAGTGCCACCTACACACTAGTTAATGCTGCAGGTTGTGATTCAATTATCTCTCTTGACCTAACAGTTAATTACTCAGGATCGAGCTATTTGTTGCAAGAGGTTTGCACATTCCCTTTTACATCAAATGGCACTACTTATAATGCTGCAGGTGTTTACACAACAACTTCTGTTGGGGCAAATGGCTGCCCAGTTGTTGATTCTGTTGATGTCGTGCAAATCACTCCAATTGCTGTATTTGCAAATGAAACAGCAATTGAAAGTGGAATTATCGAAACAGCAACTATTGGTCAAAGTTACCAATGGATTGATTGTGGATCTCAGGCTAACATTTCTGGTCAAACAACGAACACTTATACGCCACAATCGAATGGTTCGTATGCAGTTATTGTTGAATTCCCTGGAAATTGTTTTTCTACTTCAAATTGTGTTTTGATTGACTATTTATCAATCGAAGAATCGACTGCAGTGAACTTCCAAGTATATCCAAATCCAAGCACTGGAACGATTCAAATTTCACTTCCTTCGAATAAACCAACAGAGATTGTTCTGAGTGATATGAATGGTAAAATAATTTATACAAAATTACTCGTAGACGGAATGAACACGGTTTCATTACCTAACTTAAATAAAGGAGCATACTTTATTTCGGTTAAAACAAATGATACTATTCAACAGCAAAAGATTATTATTGAATAACATTTCGTTCTGTTTTTAGAAGGCCGTCCTATGGGATGGCCTTTTTTATTTGTATTTTAATTACTTTTAAATTTCCATTTAAACAATCATACACTATGAAAATTGCCTTTTTCATTTTTACTTTCTCTTTGACCTTTGCGGCTGTTAGTCAAACATATTGGCAGCAAGAGGTGAATTATACAATCAACGTAAAATTAGACGACCTGAATCACACACTCAGCGCTTTCGAATCCTTTGAATACATCAATCATTCACCAGACCAACTTGATAAATTGTACATACACATTTGGCCCAATGCCTATCGAAATGGACAAACTGCCTTAGCGAGGCAGCAATACAAGGATGGAAAAACAACATTGCAATTTGGAAATGAAGAAGACAAAGGAAACATCGATTCACTCGACTTCAAGATAAATGGCAGCAAAGTTGAATGGGAATTTGATCCAAAAAATATCGATATCTGTATTCTTCACCTTTCTACTCCTTTGAAACCAGGTGAAAGACTAACCGTTTCGACTCCTTTCAAAGTAAAAATTCCCTCAGGTGAGATTTCCAGACTTGGACATATTGGACAATCTTATCAAATTACACAATGGTATCCTAAACCAGCAGTTTATGACAAAAATGGATGGAATCCTATCCCCTATTTAAACCAAGGTGAATTCTATTCTGAATATGGCTCTTTTGATGTAAGTATAACCCTCCCTAAAAATTATGTTGTAGGCGCAACAGGTGATTTGCAAACAGAATCTGAGATTCAGTTTTTAAATCAAAAAGCAGCCGAAACTCAAAAACGAATTGCAGATTTGGTTGAAGAATCTATTAATTCAAAGAAAGAAACAAACTTCCCTCAATCAGATTTGGAATGGAAAACGATTCGCTACACGCAAAACAACGTGCATGATTTTGCTTGGTTTGCCGACAAAAGATATGCTGTTTTGAAAGGTGAAGTTGAACTCCCTCGTTCTAAAAAAATAGTTACTTCTTGGGCGATGTTTGTTCCAAGCAATTCTGATACTTGGCAATATGCCATTGAGTACATCAATGATGGTACATTCTACTATTCAAAATGGAACGGAGATTATCCATACAACCAAGTGACAGCTGTTGACGGTACTATTTCAGCGGGTGGAGGAATGGAATATCCGAATGTTACTGTTATTGGCAGTGCAAGCAATAAAGAGGAATTAGAAGTCGTAATCGTGCACGAAGTTGGGCATAATTGGTTTTATGGAATACTGGGTTCTAATGAGCGCGTTCACGGATGGATGGACGAAGGAATGAATACACTGAATGAAGTCCGTTATGTGCAAACAAAGTATCCAAACAATACCCGCATGTCAGATATGGTTTTTGGAGGAAGTTTTCATTTCAATGATTTAGACCATCACGACATGGGAGATATTTCGTATCGCATGGTAGCGTGTTTGGGAGAAGATCAACCATTAGAGACACATTCTGCTGAATTTAGCTCAATGAATTATGGTGTCATCATGTATCAAAAAACTGGTTTGATTTTCTATTATTTGAAAGATTACCTTGGAGAAGAACTTTTCGATAAATGCATGAATGACTATTTCGAGGCATGGAAATTCAAACATCCGCAACCAGAAGACATGAAGGCAACTTTGGAAAAATCCTCTGGTAAAGATTTAAGCTGGTTATTTGAAGATTTAATCAATACAACAAACCACATTGATTATAAATTGAAATGTGTCAAAACGGACGATACGGGCACAACTGTCAAAGTAAAGAATGTTGGTCAAGTGAATGGGCCGATTGAAGTGAATATCTTGAACAATGGAGAAATCACTGAAACTGCATGGTTAGAACCTGGCCAAACAGAAGTATCCATGAAAACTCCGAATGCGCAAGAAGTTGTTATTGATGCTTCAAAAGATATCCCTGAAATCTATAGAGGCAATAACAACTGGCATGCTGAGGGACCTCTTAAGAAAGCAGAACTTTTAAAAATCGAATACTTGATTGGCGATAATGAATCTAAAAACACGACCGTTTTCTGGACACCAATAGTTGCAGGAAATGTTTATGATAAACTCATGGTTGGCGCTGCATTCCACAACATGGGAGTGCCATTCACGAAATTTCAATATCTAGTTGCCCCGATGTATTCTTTTGGTAGAAATATGGTTTCCGGTATCGGCGAATTCTCTTATTCTCTTTTACCTGAAAAATGTGCAAAAATCAGCAAGATTGGTTTATCCTTAAAATCTTTCAAGTATGATTCTACTGGAAATCTTAGAAAAGCAGAAGGAACCTATACAGCGATATCACCTTATTGGAATACGAAATTAGGAAAACGAAACAATTCAATATTCACACATTCTATTTTAGTACAAGGAATCCTTCGTTACAATTACAACAATGTTTTTACAAAAGATTACCAAGGAGGTTTCCTAAAATATTCTGGTGGCATTAATCTTCCTGATCATAAGTTCAACTTTGCCCTAAGAGGAGATTATTTAAAAGCACAAGATGCCGAATTCAGTCGAGTAACTGCTGAAGCCTCATATCGATTTAGATACCTGAAAAATTCAATGAAACGTTGGGTTGAAATAAGAGGTTTTGTAGGTAATTATTTAAATTTTGTTCACGCAAACGCTGCAAGTACATACCGTTATGCAATGTCAATGAGCGGAACAGACGGTGCTCAAGATATTTTCTTTGAAGATTATTATTTTGGAAGAGGCCAGATAAGTGGTACTTGGTCACAACAACGTGCGGAAAATATGGGTGGATTTAAATCAACCTCTTGGTTTGGCACCACAACAAATTGGATGGCAACTACAAACTTGTACGCACAATTGCCTGTTCCTAAACTTGGATTTTTGGGTATTTATGCAGATGCGGGAGCCTTCCATAACGGAGTTAGTGTAAATTCGGCAATAAACACTGGAATTGGTTTACGAATTTCTAAGGTTTTCGGAATATATTTCCCAGTTTGGATGAGCAAGCAACTACAAGACTCTTTTGGGAATTCAAAATATGCGGAAAAAATCAGGTTTTCAATTAAGCTAAACATTGTGAATAAAGGTTTATCCTTTAGTTCGCTTTTGAATTGATTTTAAAGAGGAAAATAATTCACTTCGTTCGAGCGAAAGATAGCCACGTACTGCTTTGAATAGTAGAACGAATGGAATGATTACAAATCGTTTGTCTTTAGGAACCCGCACACCAGAATATTCTAGGTGGTTTGTTTTTGTTACTGAAACTCGTCCATGTTTTTTTCGCTTTTCATATATGCGGTTAAGTCTTGTCCCAATAACATTGACGCCTAAACGCTCCATAAAGGAAAAACGCAAAGGCATTTTGCGCTTGGCCTTGAAGACAACAGATGGGTATACGACTGTTCCTATGTATACAAAATTTCCGAGTTTGGTCCATGCGGTAAATAAGTCATAAGAACCCATAAGCCCATAAGCATAGCGATACATTAGCAAACGCGTTTCATACGCTTTTTGAAATGAAGATGCATATTTTTCCCAACCACGTTGATTATATCTACCTTTCACTTTTTCCTGAACCAATAAATCGGACAACCAAAGACTCTGTTGACCAATTAATTCAAGTCCTGGAGAGAAGAGTGGGTCGAGAAATGCGCCGCTGTCACCAATGAGCGCAACTCCTTGTTCAACTAATTTTTCCGAAACATATGGCACCTGTTCAATGTGTCGAATTGAGCTCATTACAGCACCACTAGTCATTCTAGACAATTCTGGATCTTGTTCAATCAACTGCCTGAAATATTCCTCAGCTGAATCAAAATGAATTTTCTGTTTATCAAACATAACCCCTATACTCGTTGTAATGTCATCAAGTCGAATAATCCACCACCAAGAATTTGGACGCATCAAGTGCGTTGTACTGAACTTTCGTAAAGCAATCGCATTGCTATCCCAAAACACATTTTCTGGCGTATCCCACTTTTCATTGGGTTGAATATGTTTGAAATGCGCCATTATTGAACCTGTCTGTAATTGAATGGGTAAATCTTTCCAATGCAGTAATTTAGAAAGAACTCTTGATCTACCGCTCGCATCAACTACCCATGGTGTGGTAATGTGAAATTCATTTTTCAAAAAAGAGACATGTACTTTGTTCGATCCATTTCCTCGCTCAAAAAAGATAATTTCAGCTGGACGAAAAACCGTTACTCCTTTTTTCTCCACCTCATCCAAAAGATCTTGATCCAAACGTTTCCTATCCAAGTGATAGGCATTTATTCTTCCCGGAAAAGTTGGACTTGCAAATTCTGCAATATCTGATCTATCCTCACTATTTCGCTCATTAAACAGAAATCGGATTCCAGATTTTTTAGTTTGTGAACTCAACAAATGACCTATTCCTTTTTCCTCAAGAATCAAGGCAGTCATGTCAACAACAGATTCTCCTATTTTTTGGGGAAATTCAATGCTGTTCTCAATAACAAGAATTTTAAAAGAAGGATCTTTTTTCAAGATATCCAAACAGAGAAAGGATGCTGATACACCTCCCCCGATAATCACCAATTCAAAATTCAGCTCTTGCCTTGGTTCCATTCTTTTAAACTTATTAATGCCATTAAAATAACAATCATAAATGCCCAAACATAGATCCAAATAGGAAGATTCTCAATTCCCTTGTATCGAAAGAAAAAACCCCAAATAAATAAGAGAAATGTTTTAGTAAGGACCGTCATCCACATGATCAAATGAAAGATTGTTTCCTTGAATGAACAACGATCTACATGGAACTTCAATTCATCGATAAATTCGTGTGCCGTGCGTGTAATAAATGCCGCAATAAAAAGAGCCAAGGCTTCCCAATGAAACCAATACAAAAGAATCAAGGATAGCTCCATCATCCCTGACGTGAGAATCAAGATTCGATGTGTCTGTAATTCCTTGTCACTTATATCAATTTTCACCAAGCTCGAATGGGTTTTCGCATCCAGCCACCAAACAAACGTAAAACAGGTCGCTGAAATTAATGTTGCAATCGCAAAATAGTGAGGATTCAACTGAATATCCATGGCGAAATTTTAATTACAAGCATTGTTAAGAGGAGCAGTGTACATGTTAAAATATTCATTGTTTGCGTCCATAAAATAGATTCTTTAGGGATTTTCACTTTAGCCAATACAATCGCTCTCCACAAAAAGACAAGTGCCATGACAATCCAATAATTTGTCTCCAACGCAAAAAATAGCGCGCCTAATGAGCAAAGATTTAAAGCATTGAGAATTCGCACCGTATTTTTTATTCCAAACCGAACTGGAAGCGTGTTCATTCCTGAATTCTGATCTTTTTGAATATCTGCTATGTCCCGAATGGAGCTACCAATCATCACTTGAATTGAAGTAAAAAGAAAAAATGCCAAAACAATTGAAGAGGAACAAGAACCAGCCCCCACTAGTATGAGTCCACCCCAAGAAAAACCGATAAAAACATTTTTAAAGTAAAAGATTTTTTTCAATTTGAAATCCTTTTTAATAAAATTCAAAGGAACCGAATACAAGAGTCCAAAAAGACAAATTATAAGCAGTGTATTGATTCTAAAACTGGATAATTGAAAAAAGGCAAAAGGCACAATTACAACAATAAAAAGAAAATAAAAAAAAGTCTGAATGGGCGATTTTAAAACATTTGACACTAACTCATTGTATCCTTTCTGATTGAATTGTGCAAAATCATATCCATAGATTACCAACGTTCCAGATGTACACAGCCCAATTAAAATGGACACTTCTAAAATTGATCTATGAAGGTCAAAAATGCTTCCTGCCAATAAAAGAGAGTTACTTGCAATAATGAATAACGCTATGATCTGACGATTTTTTGACATTGTTTGAAGCAAGAAATAGGCAATTGCTGTGTTCTTAATATATCTAAAGTAGTTAAAATTATTCTCCTTTTATTTGTTTTTAGTTTTAAAAAATACTGTTAAAAGCACTGGCAACAGCGTAATATCTATAATCATCGCAATAAACAATGTAATACTTATCAGCAAGCCCATATTGAACGCTCCAACGAAACTCGAAAAAATCAAAAGCATAAATCCAGCACAAAGGACTAAGGTCGTAATGATTGTTGCCTTAGCTGTTGTTAAGTAAGCTGATTTAAGCGCATATAATTTAGATTTCCCTTTACTTAGTTCATACCGGAATTTTCCTAAAAGATGGATCGTATCATCAACAGCAATCCCGAGTGCAATTGTAAAAATAATTGCCGTACTCGTTTTAAGTTCTATTTGAAAAAATGACATGATTGCTCCAATTATAAACAAAGGAATCAAGTTGGGAATCATAAAAATGATGATCATATTTAGAGAGCGATAAACAATTCCCATCAATAGAGCTAATAAAGCAATTTCAATAGCTAGCCCTTCGACCAAATTGCCGGTAAGAAAACGAATATTCTTATCAAACAAATGAGCTGTGCCAGTGACACGAAACTCAACTTTATTATACAAAGGTGAATTTTCTAAAAATTTATATAAGTCCTCATTTCTTTTCTCAATAACAATACTTCCTAGATCAGGGAAATTACCATGCATGCGCGTTACCCTTTCTGAACTGTCCAAAATAGTTCTTAAAAGCTTCCCTCCTTTCGTGATTCGCAGCACTTTTCTTATTTGACGGACTTCACGTTTTGTCTCTGGAATTCTGTAAAACGAATTATCACCAAAATTCGAAGACCTGTGCAGCACTTTTACGGCACCGACCAAAGATGTTTTAATCTCTGCTCCATAAGTTGATTCGATGTAATTCTCTATGCGGTCAAGTTCAGTCAATACAGTTGGATCCCATATATTTAAATTTTGATCTTTAATGGTTACAGCTAATTCAAAAGGCCGTATACCACCATAGTGAGCATCTAAATAATTACAGTCTTTTTTGATTGGATCATTGTCTCGCAAATCATCCATGAGGTAATTATTATTTCGAATGTAAAAGAGTGCACCGAAACATACAAAAGTCAAGACACCATATATCGCAATTATGCGCGATCTTTTTCGAAGGATTTTAATGTACCAAGAACGCAAGTACTTTTGCCAGAAACCTTTTTCGTTTGACTGATTAATAATTTTAGGCGAAGGAAACAGATAGAACATTGCTGGTAATAGGACCATCGTAATAACGAAAGCAATGACGACACCAAGTCCGGTCACTAAACCAAAAACCTGAATGGGCTCCATCTCAACAAAGTATAACGTTGCAAAACCAATTGCTGTTGTAACTGAGGTCAAAAAGGCTGAAAATCCAACTTCCTTGATGGTGATAGAAATTGAGTCCACTTTGGTCATTCCAGCGCGCAAAGCGTCTAAATACCTTGAAACAACATGTATGACATCCGACATTGCCACAATAAATAAAATTGTAGGTAATGTAATTAATAAGATATTGACTGGAATTCCTAACCACCCCATTGCACCGAGTAAGGAGGCTGTGGATAGAGCAATCACGATAGAGGGAATCATAACGCCCCAAAATGATCTGAATGTGAAAATCAAAAACAAAACCACCATTAAGCCGCTAAGAGCAAGAAAAAAGAACATTTCGTGAACCATTTTTTCGACATATAATTTTTGTCCTATAGTCCTGCCAGCAATATGAACAGCTTCAAAATGATAACCGTCAATTAATTTTTGAAGTTGCGCCAGCATTACATCGCTTTTTTCTTTCAAAATGTAATCTTCATGACGGATATAAATACAGACTGATTTTGCATCCTTAGCGATGAGTGAATTGACTAATTCTTTTGACTCAAACACATGAATTGAATCTTTTTTCAAATCGCCATTCAAATGAATAAAAGGATCCGAAATTCTTCCTCCAAAAGGTAAAATTTTTTCATCTTTCACATTTGTAATGGATACTACCAAGTTTACATAAGGTACCTTTTGTTCAATCGCTTTGGATAAATCCGCTATTTGACTTAAAAAAATGGCATTAAACACTCCCTTTTTTCGCTCAATGGCTACTAGCAAGAAATCATTGTCAGACTCGAATTTCTTTCGGTGCTCTCTAAAAAAAATGGATTCTTGATCGTTTTCTGGGAAAAATTTTTCGAAATCATAATCAAATTTCAAATCCTTGATACCAACACTTAACAAAATAGACCCTAACGTAACGGCAATAAAAATGAACCAAGCCTTTTTAAAAGCATTTGGTTGATTGTAATTGAAAATCCAGAAGTTCATGGCGAACTAAGTTAAAGAGTAAAATCTATTCTGTATCGATAACTTGAAAATCCTCACTGTTACCATTGTTTTTAAAAACAAATCTATAATACGCCAGTGAACCAATTAGGTAATAAACGCAAAGTGCTATAATTGGCAATGCAAGGACAGCGAAAGAAAAACAAAAAGCCAAATAAACAAGGAAAGGTAGAATGTGAACGATAATTGAAAATCGTTTCAACCATAATTCCTCAACAAGATAACTAATCAAAATTACCGGAAAACTGAAAAGCATACTCATTATTAAAGAAATAATAAAGACAGCAAGATAACCGCTTAAATTATACGATTCATTGACATTGTTTTGTACAAAGACAATTTCCAAAAAAAAGATAATCGAATTGATAAAAGATCCAATCAACCCTATGGCTAAACATGTTTGTAAATAGCCTTTCATTGTATCAGATATATTCCGACAACTCCAACCAACGATCAGTTATTTCTTCGAGCCTAGATACTACTTCGGACAAACGATTTCCAGATTTCATAATATCCTCATTTGATATAGTTGGGTCAGATAATTTTAAAGTCAATGTCGTTTTTTCTGATTCCAACATTTCCATATCCTTCTCTATCTGCTTGAATTCTTCCTTTTCTTTAAATGATAGCTTTTTCTTTTCAATGGATTTATCTGAAGAATTCGAAAGCTGTGTCACTTTCACTGTTTCAGCAGGTGCACCGTCTTTCTCTTCTTGCTTCTCTTTTTTGTAATCAACGGCCGTTTGTTTTCTGTATTCCGTATAATTACCTATGATATCTTTTATCGCTCCATTTCCTTCAAAAACGAATAAATGATCGACCATCTTATCCATAAAATAACGATCGTGAGATACAACTATCAAACATCCTTCGAATGTTCTCAAGTAATCTTCCAAAACCCCCATTACAAAGATGTCCAAATCGTTGGTAGGCTCATCGAGAATTAAAAAATTAGGATTCGACATCAACACTGTCATCAATTTAAGACGTCGTTTTTCTCCTCCGCTCAGTTTGTGCACAAAGTTGTAGTGCATGGATCGGTCGAAAAGAAATTTCTCCAAAAATTGTGCGGCCGACATTTGTTTACCTTTTTCTAAAGGAATAAATTCAGCAATATCTCGAATAACGTCAATCACTTTTTTATCCTCATCAACTTTGATCAATTCTTGCGAATAATATCCAAAAACAACCGTCTCACCAGTAACAACTTTACCTTTATCCGCTTCTTCTCTGCCCTGAATAATATTCAAAAAGGTTGATTTTCCGGTTCCATTATTACCAACTATTCCAAGACGTTCCTTGCGCTGAAAATTGTACGTAAAACCATCCAAAATGACTTTATCACCAAAAGATTTACCAACCTTGTGTAATTCCAAAATCTTGGAACCCAATCGCTCCATTTTGACGGGAATATCAATTTCATCTTCATCTATGCGCTGACTGGCAACCTTCTTGATGTCTTGAAATGAATCTACACGTGCTTTTTGCTTCGTTCCTCGCGCTTTAGGTTGACGACGAATCCAGTCTAATTCTTTCTTAAATGTATTTCGTGCCTTATCAATTGTAGATGCTAATTGTTCCTGTCGCTCAGCTTTTTTCTCGAGGTAATAAGAGAAATTCCCTTTGTATTTGTAGATAGTTTTATCTTCCAACTCGAATATCGTGTCACACACTACTTCCAAGAAATAGCGGTCGTGAGTTACCATCAAAATGGTGGATTTAGATTTCGAAAGGTACTCCTCCAACCATTCAATCATGTCTAAATCCAGGTGGTTAGTGGGCTCATCTAAAATTAAAAAGTCAGCTTCTGCAACCAATACTTGAGCCAGCGCCACACGTTTCTTTTGTCCTCCGGAAAGACTTCCAATTAATAAATCCGTATTATCAAGCTTAAGAACTGAAAGTATTTGATTCACCTTCACTTCCATATCCCATGCATTCAGTTCTGTCAATTCATCGTAGCACGCATGAATCGCTTCCTCATTGCCTTCACGCAAAGCTTGATTGTATTTTTTTACAATTTGTAATTCAGGTAAGTCATGTGAAAAAACAGCTTCCAAAATGGTATGATCATCATCAAGGTTTTCACTTTGCTGCATGAAGGCAACTCTGATATCATTTCGATACACAACTCTCCCGCTGTCATATGGTTCCATTTCCATCAAGCAACGAAGAAGGGTCGTTTTACCATTTCCATTTTTTGCAACAATGGCTACTTTCTGACCCAGATCGATTCCGAACGAAACGTCTGAAAAAATAACACGATCACCAAATGACTTGGTGAGATTTTCAACTGAAAGATAATTCATGAATTAGCGGATACGATCGACTGAATCGATCAAAGTCTTGTCTTTCTTTATGCCTCTTTGGGCAAGAAAAACAAGAAGTGTGGAGATAAAAATTAAATATGATCCAAAGCTATATGTAATTGAACCATAAACAAATGAAAGAAGAATGATGGATGCTGTCAATGCAATTGAAACATATAAAGATAACTTTACCATTGTGAGCTGTCTTTTGAGGTTCTTAAAATTCATCAAGGTAACAATCAACAATGCAACGAATAAAACACCAAATAGATAGAGAGGAAGCGAAGGGTGTGCAGTAAGCTCTTCTTTACCTTCTGCACGGAAATACAAACCACAAGACGAAAGTTCAATTTCGCCATCTTCCAACGAGAAAGATGCGATTTTTATTCCAGCGGTGGCAATCGCAATACATAATATGGCAAGTCCCAAAAAAACTGATTGAATGCGTTGAATCATAATAATCAAAAGAATTTCATTGCAAAGATAATGTTTAAGTCTATGAGGAATCGATTTTCATTTTATGGATTTTGAACCGATGTTCAATCAAATTGTAAAAACTAAAAAACTTTTCCATGAAAAAATTTCGAATTGATGAACCTTGCCATGAAAATTGGGCTGGCATGACTCCAACTGAAAAAGGAGCCTTTTGCAAGAGTTGTTCAAAACAAGTATATGACTTCACTAATAAATCTGATGAAGAAATTAAAAGAACCTTTCGCGAGATGACTGAAAAATCAATTTGTGGAAGAATTGAAACCACTCAATTGGAAAGTCTAAACAATGAATTCAGCCATATACATATTGGTTCAACCTACCAGATGAATCGAGCTATGTTGTTTTCATTACTGGTTGTTTTTGGATTGAATTTATTTAGCTGCAGCGATGAGAAAGGTGTGAAAAAAATTATTGAAATGCAAGCTCAAGTTGAGCAAGTACTCCAAAAGAATGAAATCAAAGAAATAAACTCCTTTGAAGAAGAAATTGAAAATGTTTCAAGAAATGAATTTTCCGTTTCTCAAATAACCGATTGTGAAGAGCCTATAAAGATGGGAGAAATGACGATAAATTCTGAAGAAATTGGATGTAACAAAGAAAACGAAGAGAATCACATCGCAATGGGCATGATGATATCGCCTTATATTGACCTGAAAGTAATAGACACCATCGCTTATGAAAACGCAGAATTTGAAACTACCAATGAATCTATCCCAACGAAATTTGAATCTAAAATTTTTCCAAACCCTACTTCGGGAACCACGAAAATTGAAATACAAATCCCAAAAAGTATTTTTGGAGAGCTAGATCTATATGATTTAAGTGGTAGAAAACTAATTGAAATTCATTCAGGAAAAATTGCCACTGGAACTTTTACAAAAGAATTTGATATGACTTTTCTTCCTGCTGGAACCTACCTTGTTATAATAAAATCACGGAACTACAATGAAACATTGCGAATCGTCAAATTATAGTTGATTGGCCTTATCTCTAAGATAAAAATCAAGTAAAACAATTGCAGCCATCGCTTCAACGATTGGCACTGCTCTTGGCACAACGCAAGGATCATGTCTACCTTTCCCTGATATATCCACTTCTTCACCAAATGAATTAATGGTAGCCTGATTTTTCATAATTGTTGCCACAGGTTTGAAAGCCACACGAAAACTTATTGGCATACCATTCGATATTCCACCTTGTATTCCACCGCTAAAATTTGTCTTTGTTGAACCATCAGAATTAAAAATATCATTGTGCTCTGAACCTCTCATGTTTACAGAATCAAAACCAGCACCAAATTCAACTCCTTTTACTGCATTGATTGAAAACATAGCTTTCCCCAATTCTGCATGCAACTTATCAAAAACTGGTTCTCCCAAACCAATAGGCACATTTTTAACCACACATCTAACACATCCTCCGATCGTGTCACCATTCTTTCGCACTTCGCGAATCAATTCTTCCATTTGTGATGCCATTGAGTCATTGGGACAACGAACAGGATTTGATTCAATGCTTTCATTCGAATAAAAATCAACTGAAGGATACCTTAGTTCTCCAACCTGGTCAACATACGTCGAGAAATCAATGCCTGTAGATTTTAAAATTTGCTTCGCTATAGCACCAGCAACTACCCTACAAGCTGTTTCTCTTGCGCTTGATCTTCCTCCACCTCGATGATCTCGAATACCATATTTTTTTTCATAGGTAAAATCAGCATGGGACGGCCGAAAAGCTGAATCATTGTGATCGTAATCCTTAGAACGCTGGTCTTCATTTTTAATAATAAAACCAATAGACGTTCCCAATGTTTTACCATCAATTATTCCGGATAGAAATTGCACTGTATCTGATTCTTTTCTTTGGGTTACAATGGAGGATTGACCGGGTTTTCTGCGATCAAGTTCCAATTGAATAGCATTTAAATCCAACTGAAAATTAGATGGGACACCATCAATAACTCCACCAATCGCAACCCCATGAGATTCACCAAAAGTTGAAAGTTGAAATATTTTACCGTATATTGAACCAGACATAAAACAAATTTAGAATGTTCTATTGAATTCCAATGAAATTTGATTTTAAATGATTTTGGAACCTTTGGGACTGTTTTTCGTAAATCGTTTTAAATTTAGAATTATGAAATTTCTTTTACCATTAATAACTTTAGTTCTATTAACAAGCTTGTCGTGCGGAAAAAAAGCCGTTGAAATAGATCCTGAATGGGCGAAAGAATGGACTAGTTCATATTTTGACCAGAAATACAAATTAATAATTAAGCCTAATGGTAGAGCTACATTTATTAACAACAATGGAAGCTTTCGTGGATTCGCCCGAATCAAACAGAATACACTCACTGTTGGTAGAGGAAATTTTTTAATCACGCAATATCCAACTTATTTTGGACCTCCGTTGAACAGATGGAGCATTGAGGTTAATAATATTCAATACTGCAATTATCCCTAAATTATTGGCAGATTGCCTCTTCTGTAGCTTTAAGAATTATCCTAACCTCTTCTAAAGTAGGTGCTTCTGCGTAGGTTCTTAAAACTGGTTCTGTTCCGGAAGGACGTATCATCATCCAACGGTTATCATCAAAGAAATACTTAAATCCATCAATCGTTTTTATTTCTTTCACTTCATAATTACCAAACGATTTGTAATTATCCGCTTTGCAATTTGCAATAATTTTTTGTTTCAATTCTTCAGTAATGTGAAGGTCATTGCGCTCAAATTTAAATTCACCCACAATTTCATAAACTTCATCAATTAACTCGTCTAGGGACTTACCTGACTTAGCCATAAATTCCCAGATGATTAATCCCATCCAGATACCATCACGCTCTGGAATGTGACCTTTAACTGCAATGCCACCAGATTCTTCACCACCAAGCAATACATCATCATCTACCATTATTGAAGCAATTTCCTTGAATCCAATTTTTGTAGTTTGAATCTCCAAACCATAATGCTTACACATTCTTTCGACACGCGGTGTCACAGAAAAAGCAATCACTACTTTGCCCGTCATTTTCTTGTATTTCACCATGTAATGAATCAACAATAGAATAATGTGGTGTGAATCTATGAAATCACCTTTCCCATTGTATAATCCAATTCTATCTGCATCTCCGTCCGTTGCAAGTGCACAATCTATGTTTCCTTGTTCTTTCAAGAAAGCCTCCAATTGTTTCAAATTTTTAGCAATTGGTTCTGGTGCTTGACCGTCAAAAGATGGGTTGTATTCGCAATGCAGGAAGGCTGTTTCTGGCAAAATTCGCTTCAAAACATTTTGCCCTGCCCCGTACATTGCATCATATGCTAATTTCAAACCAGAATTTTTAATTGCTTCTAGGTCAAAATTTGCCTTAACATGCTCTACATAGCGTGTCTCTATATCTACAACTTCTAATTGACCTGCTGCTATCGCTCCGTCTAATTCAATTTTCGAGAAATCAATTGGACATGATTCAGGTATAATATCCTCCACCTCTTGAACATGCCAAGGAGCTAAAGGTCCACCAAAATAAGCCTTCAACTTAAACCCGTTGTAAGAAGGTGGATTGTGACTTGCTGTAAGGATAATGCCAATCTGGCAACTGAATTGATTTGCTGCTAACGAAATCATCGGAGTGGAAACAAAACCTCTCGACATGCGGACATGGATTCCTTGAGAAAGTAAAACCTTCACAGTTGTCTCCATGAATAATTCTCCAGCAAAACGACAATCGTGACCAACAACAACACTCGGTTGATCATAGTTCTTTTTCAGCCATTCGCCTGTTGCAAATGCAACACGCGCTACATTGTCTACTGTGAAATCCTCTGCGATAATTGCTCTCCAACCATCTGTTCCAAATTTAATCTGCTTTGCCAAGTTGATTTTGTTTAAGTCGTGTTAAATAGTAAGGAGCAAATATAATGAAAAGGACATTTCCAACCCTATTAGGAATATGTTACTATTAAGTGAATTAACAATGAGAAGAATCAATTCTACCATTGATGCTAAGTAATCTCGCTTTTTTTGTTTTCAAACAACTTTGCTGAAACACGAATAAAATAATCATGAAAGAAAGTCAAAATTGTATCGATGCTTGTTTGAAATGCGTCATAACTTGCGAAAGATGTATTATCGATTGTCTTCACTCCGGAAATAAAGAATGTGTGTTGCTTTGCCACGATTGTGCAGACATATGTGCACTTTGCGCTAGATTTGAAGCCAGAGGCTCTCAATTTGCTAAAGAAGTTCATAAACTATGTGCAATGGTTTGTGACCTTTGTTCGGCAGAATGTCAAAAACATGCAGCTCATCATGATTCGTGTAAAGAGTGCGCAGAAACGTGTAAAAAATGTGCCGAGATTTGCAGAATTTTAGCTGAAAAATAATTTCAAGGATCAACAATTGTTTGGGGTAGAATAAACCTTTTTAACTTTAACTCGATACGAACTATCAAATTTCAATTTAGGAGTGAATAAAATCGGCTTTGAAAGACTTTTAATTATCAGCAATGTTTTGTTTTGCCTCTTGTTTGTCGTTTTGTGCGTCAACAATCGACCAGCTACAGATGACTTTCATTTTCTTGACAATGTCCACAAATATGGAGTTTTCGGAGGAATAGCTTTTGAATACGATACGTGGAGCCCACGTTGGGCTTCGGTCTTCATAACTCATCTTTTTCTTTGGATTCATGAAAAAACTGGAATTGGATTGTTTTTGTTTGGTGTCGTTAGTTTCAGTTTGATTACTATTTCCATGTTTCTATTTCTTCAGAAACTCAATTCTTTTTTAGTCCTCAATAGTTGGGTAAACAAAGATTTTTTTTCAAGAAAAAAATTGAACTTGAATGTTGCACTTTTTGCGGTGAGCATTCTTTTTCTTTCCACCTTTAGAATTGGAGAATTATGGTTTTGGTTGTGTTCTTCATCTACCTACTTATGGAGCAATGCTTTTTTACTTTTAGGACTTTCAGGGATTTTAACTACCAACAAATCAAATAGTTCGTTGATTTTAAGTTCCATCCCATTCATTTACATTGGCGGGAGTTGCGGTCCATTGTCCTTAATTACCTTGATATTACTAATTACGCTAGGAATAGCAGCCTTTTGTAATTTGTTTAAGTTTTATAATAAGAGAACGTTTCTATTAAAAATACTATTGGCATTTTGCACTTGTTTGATTGCATTTACCATACTTTACATGGCTGAAGGGAATACACATAGATCATCCTTTTTTAAAGAAATAGGAATTTTAGAAAGTTTCATTTTAAATTTCAAAATGACAGGAGTTATACTCTTGAAAAGGGTGCCATTCTCTCTGCTTTTATGCTTATTGTTTTGTTCGCCGTTATTATTGGTCAACTCCAAGTCAAATGAAAATAAATCGGCAAAAAGTGTTTGGAAGAAGATAAGCTTAATGGCAGTTATCTATTGTCTTTTAATCTTTTTGTTTCAATGGTCAATCACCTATAAAACGCAAGATGTTGCAGCCTTTCGCACCTTATTCTTCGTGAATCTACTCACACTTTTTTTTAGTGCTTCGCTTTGTTTTTTAGTGGGGCAAACTTTTCAAAAACTTAAATCATTTGTCATTGTAGAATTTCCAATTGCACTTTTCGCTGCAACAGTAGTTTTTGGAATATTGCTCTATGGGCAATCATACATCACGAGAGAATATGCGTTTGCGTATGACGATCGAATAGAATTTGTAACGAAGAACTGCACAGACAAACAAACCATATTGCTCGATTCGCTACCATCATCTGGATTATTGTATTCTGCTGAAATTTCTCGAGATCCTTTATTTTTCTCCAACCAACATTTCAAAGCAGGACTCCAGATTGATTGTGATGTGCAATTGAAATAAAAAGGCCCGTTCCACAAGAAAACGAGCCTTCAAACTATTTCGATTTATTTTAATCTATTTGAATTCGCGAATCGTTTTTTCAATAATATGGACACATTCCATTAACTGCTCTTCATTCATTACCAAAGGTGGAGCAAAACGAATGATGTTTCCATGGGTTGGCTTCGCTAGCAAACCATTTTCTTTCAATTGCATGCATAGATTCCACGCCGTTTTACTATCTGGTGTGTCATTTACAATTATAGCATTTAACAAGCCCTTACCACGCACCTTCAGAATTAAGTCTGATGAATCAATAATGCGTTGCATTTCTTTTCTGAACAATCTACCAAGCCTTCTTGCGTTCACAATAAGTTGCTCATCTTTAACAACTTCTAATGCTGCCATTGCAACTTTTGCTGCGATAGGGTTACCACCAAAGGTTGATCCATGTTGTCCAGGTTTAATTACCATCATTACCTCATCGTTTGCTAAAACGGCAGAAATTGGATAAACACCACCTGACAATGCTTTTCCAAGAATCAATATATCTGGCTGAGAATAGGTTGCTTGTTTCTCGCACTTATTTTCGCATGAGCAATTACCGCACACAGCCAATAAGCTTCCGGTACGAGCTATTCCCGTCTGAACTTCGTCAGCAATAAAAAGAGCATTGTGTTTTGTACACAAAGCACGCGCATTTGCCAAAAAATCTTCATTTGGAACGTAAACCCCTGCCTCACCTTGAATTGGTTCAACCAAGAATCCAGCAATGTTTTCAGATTGCAATGCCTGCTCCAAAGCAGCTATATCATTGTATGGAATACGAATGAAACCAGGAGTATATGGTCCGAAGTTTTTGTTCGCATCTGGATCATTCGAAAAAGATATGATTGTGGTTGTCCTGCCGTGAAAATTTCCTTCACAAACAATGATTTTTGCATCATTTTCATGAATTCCTTTTTTCTCATATGCCCATTTTCGGCACAATTTAATTGCTGTTTCAACCGCTTCTGCTCCCGTGTTCATTGGAAGTACCTTGTCAAAACCAAAATAATCAGTGATGTATTTTTCATATACACCAAGTGAGTCATTGTAAAATGCTCTCGATGTTAGCGTTAACGTTTGTGCTTGCTCCGTTAATGCCGAAATAATTTTTGGATGGCAATGTCCCTGATTTACTGCTGAATAAGCAGAAAGAAAATCATAATAGCGTTTTCCCTCTACATCCCAAACAAAAACGCCATCTCCTTTTGCTAATACGACAGGAAGTGGATGATAATTGTGAGCACCGTGCTTGTCTTCCAATTGCATCAACTGATCTGATGTCAATTTCTCCATTGTTGCATTCATATTAAAATTGTTGAAATTTGAATGTCACTCGTCACGGAGAGCGACCATCCTTTCCTCATTTCATGCAGGAGAGAAATCATCCTAATTGGACACAAAGATATATCAGAAATCTGAAATTAATAAAATCAATCTATATCATATTTCAGCCGAATAGTGATGTTGGCCGTTTTCTTCTTGGAAGAAGTGTTGTAATTTCCACCCCAGGTATAATCCTCAGATGAATTTTCTCCTGTTATTTGAAAGACACCCATTTCTGCATTTTTGAGCGAACCAAGTTCTCCACCAGCATTCAAGGCAATTTTCTCTGCTCTGTTTTTAGCATCTTTGGTTGCCGATTCAATCATTTTGATCTTTAACTGAGCCAATTTTGTATAATAGTATTCGGGAGCAAAAGAATTTAATTCAACACCAGCATCAATTAATTCAGCTACTTCTCTTGAAATGTTTTCTATCAAATCAACATTTTTAGATTGGACTTTTAAGTTTTGAGTCAAATTGTACCCATTAAAAATTGTGTTTCTTAATGCACCATTTTGATCGTAATCGTAATAAAAATCCTTCTGAATATCAACAGCTTCAAAAATGATTTCATCCAATTTAACGCCTTTTTTCAATAAGTAATTTTTGATCTCTTTCTGATTGCTGTTCAATTCAGCATATGCCTGTTTTAATTCAAGATTTTTCTTTGAAAATGTTGCTCGCCAAACGATAAGGTCACTTGCAAAATTCTCTTCTCCAGACCCTGTTACACTAATAGACTGCGCTGTTTTTGCTCGGTCTTTATAGCCTTTGGCCAAAAGATATCCTGAAATGATTACAGCAAGAGCGACAATTGTTGTGTTTATATGTTGTTTCATTAATACAAAAAGTTAAAACAATTTCATCTGATCTTCATCCTCGTCTTTTTTCGTCAGATCCCACTCTATTGTCGAACCGTCTCCTTCATTATCAGTATCTTCATCTTCCACTCCTTCTTCTGCATCTAATTCTGGTTCTACACTAATTTCATCTTCTGGCCAAGGTTCTTCTCCTTCAATTGCATGCGTCAGTACAATCTCTTTTACTTTCAGCTTTGTCAATTGATTACCTTGTGCTTTCATTCCTTTTACATCAATAAAATCAGCTATTTGCAACTCATTATCAGGTAGATTTTTTGTTTCCTTTAAAAGCTTATTATAGATGATTCTAATCAATGGTCGGTACGCAGTAGATACAACATCCATGTAAGAACCTTCTCCTTCACTTATAAAAGAAACTTTTTTGTCAGATGTTACCTCACAAAGGAAGCGTTTTACAAAGTGTAAATCCTTATCAGAATCGTAATACACTGTTGACAAAGCCCTGTGAGGATGCCATTTTTCGATGTGAATCATTTCCTCATCAAAGTGATTAGAAAGATCAAAATTGCTCAAACGGTATTCACCAGTTTTATAGAGCGTCAAGATTCTATCTTCTCCCTTGAAAGATCCCAGGAATTTACCTCGACTTTCATCGTTTAATCTGCCTACAACAGTATCGAACCAAATTTTACGCGCAGCAAGAGTTGAACCACCAACTTCTTTTTGAGTGATTTTTTGAATAATTTCTTTGGTCACTCTGTTACCCGCAGATTGTCTGCCTTTAATCAATAAATCTCCTAAATCAACATCAAAACGCAATCGCTTCAAATGTGGTCTAGGTCGCAATAAAATATTTACGACTTCTCTTTCCCCATTTGGATGTACTGAGAAATAAAGCATTTTTGAACCTTTTACACCTCTCGTCAAATCGTATTCCGTATCGCGCGTAATTGAATTTACATAGAACCGTTTCATCATAGCTGAACCGCCAGTTCCGTCTTGGTAAATCAAATGGTAAATCGTTCGTTTATCGCCTTTTTTCCATACATCTGCATGCACGATATCCTTGCCTACAAATTTCTTATCCGCTACTTTGGTCACCATCATTTTCCCTGTGGAAAAGAAAATAATTATGTCATCAATTTCAGAACAGTCGTTAATCGGTTCAGATTTCTTTAACCCATAACCGATGAAACCTTCCTCGTAGTCAACATAAAGCTTACGATTTGCAATAATTACTTTCGTAGCACTAATTGTATCAAAGACTTTTATTTCTGTTTTACGCTCCTTACCGGCGCCGAAGCGTTTTTTAAGATCTTTGAAATATTCAATGGCATATTCAATTAAATTGGAAAGTTTTTCTTTCACGACAGCCATTTCCTCCTCTAATTTTAACAAGGCTTCATCCGCTTTATCAGCATCGAATCTGGTGATACGTATCATTGGAATCTGCGTCAATTTTTGCAAATCCTCATCTATTATTTCCCTGATTAATTGTTTTTTATATTTTTCGAAACGCTTGTAGAGGTATGCGTACAATGATTCTCTATCACTGTAGAGTTTGAAATCAATGTACATTTCTTCATTGATGAAAATCTTTTCAAGTGTTGAAAAATGCCATTGACGTTGCAATTCATCCAATCTGATTTCAAGTTCCAATTTCAACAAACGAACCGTACTATCAGTATTCACTTTCAATATTTCACTGACACCAAGAAAACGTGGCGTATCCTTGTCAATAATTGAAGAGTTTGGAGAAATAGAAACCTCGCAATCTGTGAAAGCATACAATGCATCAAGCGTTTTATCAGGTGAAACTCCCGGCGCAAGATGAATAATCACCTCTGCTTCTGCTGCTGTATTATCTTCTATTTTCTTTATTTTGATTTTTCCTTTATCATTGGCTTTTATAATGGATTCAATTAGTGAACCTGTTGTCGTGCCGAAGGGAATCTCATGAATAACCAGGGTTTTATTGTCCTGTTTTTTAATTTTTGCTCTGACCCGAACCTTTCCTCCGCGCAGTCCATCGTTGTAATTGGAAAAATCTGCCATTCCACCATTCGGAAAATCAGGAAAGAACTCTACTTTTTTACCTCGAAGATGATTGATTGACTGATCAATCAATTCTATAAAGTTATGTGGTAAAAATTTGCACGCCATTCCGACAGCAATACCTTCTGCACCCTGTGCGAGCAACAAAGGAAACTTTACAGGTAATTGCAAAGGTTCTTTATTCCTCCCGTCATAACTGGAAAGCCATTCAGTAGTTTTAGGATTAAAAACAACGTGCAAGGCAAATTTGGAAAGTCTCGCTTCAATGTAACGTGCAGCTGCGGCTCCATCGCCTGTCAACGTATTCCCCCAGTTTCCTTGGCAATCGATTAAGAGATCTTTTTGGCCAAGTTGAACCAAAGCATCACCTATTGAAGCATCACCATGCGGGTGATATTTCATAGTATTCCCTATGATATTTGCCACCTTGTTGTATCGACCATCATCCAATTCTCTCATAGAATGTAGAATCCGACGTTGTACCGGTTTTAAACCATCGTAAAGAGAAGGGACGGCACGTTCAAGGATTACATAACTCGCATAATCTAAAAACCAATTTTCATACAAACCACCAACCGGGACAATTTTATCATCTACAGTTTTATGTTCAAAAGGATTGTTTTGGTCCTCTTGTTGTTCACTCTGCTCTTCCAATTCGTCTTCTGCCATAACTTAGGATGCTATTTCAAGGTCTTCTTGATCATCTGCTTGTTCCAATTCTTGAGCTAGATCTTTTTCAACGCGTAAATTATCAATTATAAAATCCTGTCTTTCTGGGGTATTTTTACCCATGAAATAAGACAGTATGGAATCTATTGAATTATCCTTTGATAAAAGGACGGGTTCAAGTCGAATATCACCTCCAATAAAATGTTTGAATTCATCAGGTGAAATCTCTCCTAGACCTTTGAATCGAGTTATTTCAGGGTTTTTACCTAATTCCTCAATAGCATTTCTTCGTTCGTCTTCTGAATAACAGTAAATTGTTTTTTTCTTGTTTCGCACCCTGAACAATGGTGTCTGCAATACATAAACGTGATTTCGCTTTATAAGATCAGGGAAAAACTGCAAAAAGAAGGTCAGAAGTAGCATACGAATATGCATACCATCCACATCGGCATCCGTTGCAATCACAATATTATTGTAACGCAAATTATCCATATCCTCCTCAATATCTAGCGCAGCTTGAATTAAATTGAATTCTTCATTCTCGTAAACAATCTTCTTTGTGAGTCCATAACAATTCAATGGCTTACCTCGTAAACTAAATACGGCCTGCGTATTTACATCTCTTGATTTCGTAATTGAACCACTTGCAGAATCACCTTCCGTTATAAACAACGTTGTTTCTTCACGGCGCTCATCTTTCAAATCAGTCAAATGTATTCTGCAATCGCGCAACTTCTTATTGTGCAAACTTGATTTTTTCGCACGATCTCTTGCCAATTTACGAATACCTGAAAGTTCCTTCCGTTCCCGTTCTGACTGCTTAATTTTTCGTTCAATCAGTTCTGCAACATCCGTATTTCTATGCAGGTAGTTATCTAATTTTTCCTTCAGAAAATCATTCACGAAAGCACGCATAGATTTACCTCCTGGTTCGATCTCCTGCGAACCTAACTTGGTTTTTGTTTGAGATTCAAAAACAGGCTCAATGACTTTAACCGCAATGGCCGCTACAATAGACTGACGAATATCAGAAGCCTCGTAATTTTTATTGTAAAAATCACGAATCACCTTTGCAACAGATTCACGGAAAGCACTTTGGTGGGTTCCTCCTTGCGTTGTATGCTGACCGTTCACAAAAGAATAATAATCCTCCCCATAGGTTTTACCATGCGTAAAGGCAACTTCAATATCATCTCCTTCTAAGTGAATAATTGGATACAAAGGATCTCCATCCATATTGTTTTCCAACAAATCCTTTAAACCATCTTTTGACTGGTATTTTTCTCCATTGTAGTAGATTGAAAGCCCTCTGTTTAAATAACAGTAATTCCACATCATCTTATCAAGGTAAGCCGTTTTAAAGGCATACTTCTTGAAAATCGACTCATCTGGAATAAACTCAACATATGTACCATTTACCTCGTCCGTTTTCGACACTGGCAATTCCTCCACTAACTCTCCTTTCGAAAAGGACGCTTGTTTCTTCTCTCCATCACGAACAGAATAGACCATGAAATGAGTCGATAGCGCATTAACAGCTTTCGTACCCACACCATTTAAACCAACTGACTTTTTAAAAGCCTTCGAATCGTACTTACCTCCTGTATTGATTTGAGAAACACAATCAATTACTTTTCCCAATGGAATTCCACGCCCATAATCACGAATAACAACTTTTCCATCTTTCACTTTAATATCCACTCGCTTGCCATTCCCCATCACAAATTCGTCAATACAATTATCTACCACCTCTTTAACAAGAATGTAAATACCATCGTCAGCGGCAGCACCATCACCCAACTTCCCAATATACATACCAGGCCTCAGGCGAATATGCTCTTTCCAATCGAGTGATCGAATATTGTCTTCTGTATATTGATTTTCAGCCATTTTAAACGGATTGAACGCTTTCTAACAAATTTAACGATTGAACACGCTCAAACAACAAGTAATTATCATGACTTTTGAACGATTTTAGGTTGAAAAACCTAGGCAGAAACAAGAAATTTCATACCATCCTCCACAACCTCTGTTTTATCAAAGAGTTCTGCGGCTTCAGACAAATGAAAAGCAGTTGATTCATAACGAGCGCTTAAGTGACCAAGATAGAGTTTCCCCACATTTGCGCGTTTGGCGATATCTGCTGCTTGAGCTGCTGTCGAATGAAATGTAGCTTTTGCCCGCTCACTGTCTTTGTTTGTAAAAGTAGCCTCATGGTACAACACCGAAACATCTTTTACAAAAGGTACAATTGAAATGTCATATTTAGTGTCAGAACAAAATGCATATGAATACGACGGTTTTGGCGGGAATGTGAAATCTTTACAACTATATAATTGACCATCTTCAGTCAAAATATCCTGACCTTTTTTGAGTAAATGAAAATGCTCAATCTTCAATCCACTTTCTTTAATTGCCTCACTGTTCAGATTAAATTCCTTTGTTTTCTCGCGAATCAAAAACCCTGTCGTTGGAATGCGATGTTTTAAAGGAAAAGAATGGATTTCTATAAGGTTATCTTCAAATATTAATTGTGGATTTTTAGGGTCTGTTGCAATAAATTGAAGGTCAAAATCCAATTTAGCACCACCTATTTCAAGTTGACTTTTGATAATTGACTCTAACTCAGTTGGACCATAAACCGTTATTCCTTTATCACGTCCCATCAGGTGCATAGTACTTAAGAGTCCGACTAGGCCAAAAAAATGATCGCCATGTAAATGTGAAATTAAAATATGACTTAGTCGTTGGAAACGAATGCCATAATTCCGAATTTGCATCTGAGTTCCTTCTCCGCAATCAATCAGGATATGACGATCATTGCAAACAACATATTGCGAAGTGGGATTTCTTCTTAGAGTAGGTACAGCAGCGCCGCTACCTAGGATTGTTACTTCAAAATTCACTGATGAATTAAATCCTGTGCTTCTTTTTGATCTTTTGAAATTGACAAGACTTTGTCAAGCTGAGCAATTTGAACCAATTTTTGAACGTTTTCTTGAAGTCCACACAAGATAAACTTACCATTCGTATCCTTACACAATCGGTTAGCAGTCAAAATAGCACTCAAACCTGATGAATCACAATATTTCGTAGCCGACATATCAATGATAATCACGTTAACCCCTTGTTTGTTTAACAAAGTAAGTTCAGCTTTAAGTTCTGATGCGTTTGAAGCGTCAAGCTTCTCAACTTTCGTCTTGACAACCGCTTCGTTTTTTATTTGTGACGTCTCGAAGTTCATTGTGTTGTGTTTGGTCAAATGTAATAAAATTTATTAACGTTCGATTTTCGATGCAAGCAAATAAATAACTGCCATTCTAACAGCAACACCATTCTCAACCTGCTGAAGTATAATTGACTGTTTAGAATCTGCCACATCACTTGTTATTTCCACCCCGCGATTGATAGGCCCAGGATGCATTACAATGATTTCTTTACCTAAAGAATCAAGTATTTCTTTATTCAACCCGAACTGCATTGAATACTCTCTCAATGAAGGAAAGTATTTAATCTCCTGACGCTCTAATTGAATTCGAAGCATATTCGCTACATCACACCATTCCAATGCTGAACGAAGATTATGTTCAACTTTCACTCCTAATTCATGAATGTATTTTGGAATAAGCGTTGTAGGTCCACAAACCATTACTTCTGCTCCCAATTTTTGAAGGCAATATATGTTTGAAAGTGCCACACGCGAGTGAAGAATATCCCCAACAATAACAACCTTTTTACCCTCAACACTTCCAAGACGCTCTCTTATTGAAAATGCGTCCAAAAGTGCTTGCGTAGGATGTTCATGGGTACCATCTCCCGCATTGACAACTTTTGCAGTGATTCGTTCAGACAAAAATTTTGCAGCACCTGGGTTCGGATGGCGCATCACAACCATGTCCACTTTCATCGACAGAATATTGTTTACTGTATCAATTAGCGTCTCGCCTTTTTTAACTGAACTACTTGAAGCAGAAAAATTAACCACATCAGCTGACAAACGCTTTTCTGCCAGTTCAAAAGACAGACGTGTTCGCGTAGAATTTTCAAAAAACAGATTGGCTATTGTAATATCTCTAAGAGAAGGAACTTTTTTAATTGGACGATTGATTACCTCCTTGAAACTATCAGCTGTCTTGAAGATCAATTCAATATCTTCTCTGGTCAGGTCTTTTATTCCCGTAAGGTGATCAACACTTAAATTATTCATTTGCATCAGGTGTAAACAAAACGACTTTATCTTCTCCTTCTATTTCTTTCCATTCAACAGAAACTCTTTCTGAAGAAAGCGTATCCACCGTTTTTCCAACATAATCCGCTTGAATTGGTAAATCACGGTTAAAACGGCGGTCGATCAAGGCAAGAAGCTCAACTTTTTTTGGTCGGCCAAAAGCGAGTAGTGCATCCAAACCAGAACGTATTGTTCTACCTGTAAATAGCACATCATCCACCAAGACAACATTTTTTCCTTCAATTACGAAATCAATATTTGTGACACTTGGAATAATTGGTCGTTCTCTTCTTCTAAAATCATCACGATAAAATGTAATATCAAGATTTCCACAAGTAACTGAGTGACCGAGAATTGCTTCTAATTGAGACTTTAATCGAGAAACAACGTTCACACCTCTCGGTTGCAAACCTATTAAAACTGTATTCGCAAAATCGTGGTGAGTTTCTATCAACTGGTAGCAAAGTCGGTTCAGGGTCAGTTCGAAATGCCTATTATTCAGAATGACTTGCTTTTCCATTGATGCAAATATAATCGCTTTACCACTCATTTTTGTTGGATGCAGCAAATATTTTTCCCACACTTTTTAACATTTTACTACAGAATAATGCTTGAATTGAACACACTAATCAAGCAATATAACCATTCAAGTATTTTGTAAAGATTTCATTTGAAATTGAAATAACTTTATGATGTAGTAGTAACGAAAATTCAATTCTCTCGAATATTTTCGTTTGTTTTTGGTTTAGATCGGCCGGTTGAGAATGAAATTTCAACCGGTTTTTTTATCCACCTTTTTTCTTTACTTGATATCCTTCTTTGATTAATAAATCAAAAATTTTATCCCGAAAATTCCCCTGAATTAATATTTCGTTATCTTTTACAGTACCACCAACACCGCATTTATTTTTGAGCATTTTACCAAGTTCTTTGAGATCGTCTTCATTACCTACAAAACCTTCAACAAGTGTCACTTCCTTACCTGCCCTTTGTTTTTTGTCGATTGAGATATACAATTTTTGTTGCCCAATTGGTAATGTTTCTGTATTCTCTTCTTCGTCAAACTGATACTGGAAATCAGGATTGGTAGAATAAACAACATTTAAACGCTCTTTTTTCTTTGCCATCAGTATTTTTCAATTAATGCATTTCCTAAATCGTCAGTAAGAATCCCACTTGGAAATTTATTGAATGCTCGTCTAATTCCTTTGGGCGACCTTACTTCGTAAATATATACTTTTTTACCTTTTTTAATCCATTCAGCTACATTGGTACTTTGAACATCCGAATTGCGAACCACAACACCATCCAACATTTCAAAATCTTTTATTTTTTGATTTGCCTCAACTGCATCTACGGCTGAAAAAAAACAAGTAAATCCTGCATTCGAAAAAGGTTCAATCCATTGATCAAAAGAAGTTAGCACATAGGTTTCAAATGAACTGGAATTATTATAACCTAAGCACGATAATTCCTCGATAAATTGATGCACATTTAAAATTGAATTACCACATGTACTCGCATGTCTTATATCTAAAAAAATGGATTTGTTTTTTAAATAAACGGTGTCAAGTTGAGCCAAAGGAGTTAATTTCTCTTTATGGAAAGTGGAGTACCTTACCTGACTCAATTGAATCGAATCGAGCGTTGAAATACATCCAGATGCATTTGTTTGTGTATATAATTCAGTATCATGATACAACCAAACGGAACCATCCGTTGCCATTTGTACATCTAACTCAACGCCATCACAACCTTCCAGTGACAGCGCTAGTTTAATGGCTTCAAGGGAATTATCATGATAAACAGATGAAGGATTTTCCAATCCAGTTGCTGCATGACCAAAAATTTTAATTTGACCGAATGGTTTGTCACGTTGACAAGCAGTCAGAATGAACAGAGCAAGCCATATGACTATCCGTTTAAAACTCATAACCCACACCACAAACAAATGAATAACCCAATGCACCTATCGTCTTTCTTTTTAATTCCAAAACATTAAAACAATTTTCCATTTGATACCCTGCTAAAATATCTGTAGAAAAATAAATTTTACCATTTGTTTTGGTGCTCCATCCTACCAATAATTCATTGCAGTTCACTCGGCCATTTTTACCAGCAAATTTATTTATCTGAACTGTCGAAAAATGATATTGAAAAAGAGGTCCTGAAATAAATCGTTGATTTTTTGAAACAATCCACATCGAACTAACACCTATCCTCGGAAAAAACCTGTATTGAAAGAATGAACGTATGACCCCTGTTTCGAATGTAAGACTTTCAACTGTTGTTTCAGTTTTGCAACCTAAAGCTAATCCCGTGAAAAAATCCTTTTTACCTACTGATAAACGACAGGTAAGAAATGTGTCAGTTTTTTTTTGAGAGAAAGTAGTTTGACTAAAAAAAAACAAGAAAGAAAAAAACAATAATATTCTCATTTATCAAAGTATAAAAAATGTGACAACCTAAAGCTTCGGACATTTTTTACAATGGATGCCTTTTTTCTTGTACTTTTTACAACAATTTTTCTTTTTCAAACAAGAACAGCCTGCGCACTCAAATTGAAATGAGCCGGATTGCAAACCAAATTTTTCTTCTTGCTTGACCACTATTTAGAATTATTCCAAACAAAGGTAGGAAGATTTTAAAAAAACAGAAACGATTTTTCGATTTACAACAAAATAAATTGTGCTTCCCTGAATGTATTTGCATGGGCCTCAACAATATGCTTTATTTGGGGACTGTATCCGCCACCCATACTGCACACCATCGGTACATTTAACTGACGAACCGTTTCAAAGACCATCCTGTCGCGCTTGCGGCATCCATTTAAGGTAAGTGCTAATCTCCCTAACTTATCCGTTTCAATAACATCTACACCGGACTGGTAAAAAACAAACTCAGGATTAAATTCATTGCAAATCTTATCCAATGATTTTTCCAAAAGAAATAAATATTCATTGTCTGTAATACCGTCTTGGAGTTCCACATCTAAATCTGACAATTCCTTTTTTAAAGGATAATTATTTTTTCCATGCATACTAAAAGTGAACACCTCAGAATTGTTCGAGAAAATACTCGCAGTTCCATTTCCTTGATGCACATCCAAATCAACAATTAAGATTTTTTGCACAATTTCCTGGTCTAAAAGCCACTTAGCTGCGATCGCTTGGTCATTCAAAAGACAAAACCCTTCACCCCTATCCGTGTAAGCATGATGAGTTCCACCTGCTATATTCAATGCAACCTTTTCTTTTAAGGCATATTCAGCACAAATCCGAGTACCCTCCATGATTATGCTTTCACGTTTTATCAATGCCTTATTGTGTGGAAATCCGGAAACTCGTTGTTCACGTTCAGTTAATTTCAAATGAAACAATCTATCAACATATTCTGTATCATGCACTGCTTCTATAAATGAACTTTGAATTTCTTCTGGACCAATAATATCTGACATATTAATTGTACCCTCATGCAACAATTGTTTTGGAAGTAGGTCGTATTTCTCCATGGGAAATCGATGCCCCTCAGGCAAAGACTGCACATATTCTTCTCTAAAGGCAACTTTCATGCTAACCTAAAACGTTTTGAAGAAAATTTTGTTTGATTTCAATCAGCCACGATTGAGAAGTATTTCAACAAAAAGAATTGATTTTCCATTCGCAATTGTCTGAATACTATATTTTAACTCTGATTCAGACTTTATACTCATTGTCAAAAAACCCAGTCCTGCGCCACCTTTTTTAGTAAGTGGTTCCCTGCTTAAAACGTCTAGGTATACTAATTTCAATTGGTCGTGACTCATTGAGTTGATGCGCGTCAAATAGTTACTAACCGGTTCTGCATCTTCATCATCAATTATATTACCTAATACAATTTTGTATGTTTTGATGTTTTTAGCTAAAATCAGAAATGCCAATTGTCTGCCTTCCTCATCTAAACTTCCGTGCCTGTGAATATTTTGAAGTCCTTCAACAAGAATTGAAAACGTTCTTTTTACAGTCTTTTTAACTTCTCCACCAGAAATCATTAAATCTTCAACCGCCGCAGCAATACTATTAATAAAATCCTGAGAAAAAACACCGATATGACTTAAAGACACAACCCTTTCCTCCGACCTTAAATGCTCGGTTATCTCATCGTACTTCCGCTTTATCGTACTTGCGATATTGCTGTCCAGGGTTTCAATCATTCCCTCAAAAATAATACTATCGAATCAAATGAACAAATCCATGTTCTTTTTGACCTTCAGGTGTTTGAAGCAAATAAGAATAAACTCCATCTGTCAATTTCTCTCCTGAAAGATCAAGTCCTTTCCAGTCATTTGCATAATTGGAAGTCTCGAAAACCTTTTGTCCCCATCGATTTAAAATCACTAACGATGTATTTGCCTTCAGACCTTTTATTTCAAATATATCATTTACACCATCCGAATTATCTGTAATGACATTAGGAATCTCAAGGTCACCCGTTATTGTAATTATTTGCAAAAGCGAATCAATACATCCATTTGCATCAGTGACAACCAGCAAGACTTCATAAGTCCCTTCACTATCGAACGTATATGAAATATTCTCAGTTGAAATGGTTGTAGAATCCAAGGTCCAAACTGAAGAAACGATATTCTGAGATGCATTATCAAATGAAACTTCTTGGTTTATTCCTGGATCCTGCGGCAAATAATCGAATGCAGCAACAGGATTTTCAGGAGCCAAAATAGTTACAGGTCCTGCAGTTGAGCTACAACCAAAAGCATCTGTGACAGTCAATACATATGTTCCAGCTGAAAGATTATTCAAATCCAACGTTGATTGGGCCGTATTTGTCCATGAGTATGTGTAAGTGCCACCAGCAACAACAGTAATCCCATTGATTGAACCACCAGAAATACAGGTAGGCTGAACGACGACAATGGTATTAGAATTAATTATCGGAGCTGAAAGTGCATTTATACTTGCTGTAGCGGATGCTGTACAACCTTGAGCATCTGTTACGGTGAGAGTATAACTTCCTGCCACTGCATTTGAAAGATCAACTCCTGTTGAGGATATACCATTCCATTGATAACTGTAGGCAGGAGTTCCCCCAGAAACAGATGCGCCTGATATGCTTCCATCAGACTGTCCACAGTGCTCAGATTCAACAGCTATAGCACTCATGTTAATGGATGGTCCATTCACAGTTGAAACAGTTATATCCACAGTATCAGAGCAAGATTGATCGTCAATGACTATTAGTGTTAAGGAACCAGCAGAAAGGTTTGAAATGTCTAAAGTTCCCAAACCATTTGACCAAGAAGGAACAGGATTGTTACCTCCAACAATTATGATACCCGATATGGAACCTGTACTTGAAGTACATGCCGTTTGAGAAACGTTCATTCCAGATGTATCTATTGTTAATCCTACCGGTGGCGCAACAACATATGGATTCGAGGATACAGTGCATCCACTATTATCGGTAACGGTTAAAACATAGGTTCCAGGCAATAAATTGGAGGCATTTAGTGTACTTCCGCCACCGTTTGTCCAACTATATGTATTTCCACTGCCTGTATCGCCTATGCCTACGACAGAACCTAATGTTCCATCACACAGAACATCATTTACAGTAACTGCAGTCTCATTAATGGATGGTCCTGCAATATTTGAAATTGCAATTGCAGACGAGCTAACTGTACAACCATTTTGATCCGAGACAGTTAAAATATAGGACCCTTGAGGGATATCAGCTATATCCAAAGTAGTTTGTGAAGTTCCTGACCAAGCATAGGAATAATTTGGTGTACCTCCATTTACTAAAATCCCAGAAATCGATCCATTTGCCTGACCACAATTTTCATCTGCTATTACCAGTACTGTAGCATCGATGGAAGGTCCTGCAATTGCATTAATAGTAATCGGACTTGAAGAAACTGTGCACCCACCTGCATCAGTGACTGTTAATGTATAAATACCTTGCGACAAACCACTTGCGTCAGCAGAAGTCGAAGATACTCCATTCCAACTATACGTTAATGAGGAACCAGAGGCGATAATACCCGTTATTGAACCATTGTTGTTTCCGCAAGTAGCATCAGTTGGTACTACACCTATTTCATTTAAAGTGGGACCCGTATCTGTACCTACATTATAGGGCCCAGAAGTGGCGGTGCAACCATTGTTATCTGTCACCGTCAACGTGAAGTTCCCAGCAGAAAGATTGAATGCGTTAAGAGCTGACCCACCTGAGTTCGTCCAAGAATAACTCAAACCTGTTCCCGAAGCAGTAATTCCCGTTATTGAACCAAGTCCACCAGAGCAATTCACATTCTGAATATTCACAGCACTTGCATTAATAATTGGTCCTGAAGTACCTGTTAATGTATATGGGCCACTTGAAGCTGTGCACCCTCCAGCATCTGTTATTGTCAACGTATAGGTACCGGCAATTAAATTCGTAGCATTAATAGTTGCGGACGCGACACCATTCCAAGCATATTGATAAGGTGTCGTTCCACCACTCACAGATAATCCGGTAATACTTCCTGCTGCACTGCAACTAGGGTTAACCACATTAACTGTACCTGCGATTGTAGGTTGAGGATTTACTGTCACAGTAACAGGAACTCTAAAAGTTCCCGGACATATTCCTACATAATAGGTTGTTGTAGATGTCAAAACTGGAGTTGTGTAGGAATTTCCTGAAGCTATAGCTGACCCACCAAATTGAGCAGTATACCAGCTGAGTGCACCAGGTGATGTACCTGAAACAGTTACCGTCAATGTAGCTGAACTTGCACCGCAGACACTGACGTTATTTGGAATTATATCATAAACCGTCGTGGTCAATCCAGTAACTCCCGCAGCGCCATTTGTCGCGCCATTAAATGTGAATTCCGACAGTTGTGATGAATTCGTTGTTCCTGCTGTTCCGCCATTTACACTTTGTGTTGGTGAACCTGAAACAATTGTAATATTTCCACCCGCTCCAGCTCCACCTGGACCTTCACCCTCAGTGGTAGCAAATGAACCAACTGAAATAGCATGATTACCTCCATTCCCACCTCTTGCATTAATAGTAAAGCCTGCTGGTATTGAAGATAGATTTTTTATAAATACTGATCCGCCTCCGCCGCCTCCGCCCGCGCCATCATTTCCTTTCAACTGACCAATTCCCGGGGTTTGATTGTTTGGATTAGATTTACTACCAGCCGCACCATCTGCTTCGATACTCCCAGTTCCTGAAATCGATCCATATACAGTTAAAAATACAATTCCACCGCCGGCACCACCTGATCCTCCTTGTCCTTGATCTTGGTCACCGGCACCACCGCCACCGCCCATAAAAAGTCGCGTTGCATCATATTCTAAGGGATGTCCCCCAAAACCACCATTTTCCTTTCTTGCGTCAGAAGAAGATGTTGTGGCGCACCAAGCAGTACTATTCGGACCAGTTACAGTTGCGTTTTGATCCGAATTTGAATTGGCGTAACCACCTCTTCCACCGCCAGAACTTGAGGAGCCAGCAAAGCCAGCTGACTCAAGGTTCCAAACTGAATTCGCAACAGTTGTTGAAGGAACTCCTCTACCGGTATAAGTTCCACTACCAACGTTTGCACCGCCGCCACCGCCGCAATTTTGGAATCCACCGCCACCGCCGCCATTTGCAGGAGCACCTCTACCATACGCCGAATACAATGCGGTATATTCTGTATCATATCCACCAATGCTTTCACCTTTACGTCCACCCTCACCTGCCGATGTACTGCCTAGCTGAGTACTGCCGTTTCCTATCCCATTGGTATGTATAGAACATGTGCCAGGAGAACCAGATTGCACTGTAGGGGATGTTGTAGAACCTCCTCTAAATCCAGCTCCAGTTGCCGAGATTTTAGAACTTGCATTTAAAATCAAATTACCTTTCACTTCTATTGCAACGATACCTCCAGTTGTTCCGTTCCAACTTGATGGCGTTATGGATGCTGAAGTATTTACGGTTAGATTATTGAATCGCGGTATTCGCACAACTTGAACACGACCTGAACTTGTGTAATTATTTTGCAACGCACAATTTAATGTAATTGAATTCGCGCCTGAAACAGATCTTACTTCAACTTGCTCATATTTACCCGCATTGTTATAATTCGATACTGCTCCCCAGGTAGCCAATTTTGAAATGTCTTGCATCCAATTGAAATCCCACAAATAGGCGGCTGGCTTGGTATAATTACCACCCCATCCGCCAGAGGTTGTTGGAGTTGCCGGAGTAACATCAATATCCATTGTTGCCCCTTGCATTTGAATGATTAAAAGTAAGTCACCTTGAGCCAATGCAGAGGAAAATGCACCGCTTAACATACTGTTACTATTAACAGTAATTGCAGATGCGCCTGCAGAAGCATTCGCTGTTAAATAAGTGTAAGAATTTACAGTGGTATTTAGTGCTGTTGCCGTATAATTACCATCCTTGCCACGTTGAGAAAAAGAAAATATGGGAAGAATAAATAGAAGCAGAAATATACATTTCGCTAGGTTCATATTCATAGTTAAGAGTTTCATAGTTCAAGACGAACAAAACTATAAAAAAGTTGGTTTCAATCTTCCAAAATTAATTTAGTAACAATTGTTGCAACCGCAGGACATATTTCAGCATTCTTCAAGGTCAAGTCCAGTATCTGATTCATGTTTTTTCGATTCGTATGAGGGTACTCAGCACATGCTAACGGTCTGAATTCATAAATACCGCAAGTATTATCTTCATTTAAAAAAGAACACGGCGAACTTTTAAGAACATAATCTCTGTCCTCATCCATTCTTAAATATTGGTCTATGAACTGTGCTTCTTTTGTTTTTAATTGCTTTGCAATTCGTTTTATGTCAACATCACGAAAAATTGGAGAAGTTGTTTTGCAGCAATTAGCACAATCAAGACAATTATTTTTTTGAAAAAAGGCTTCATGCTTCGAATGAAATAATTGATCGATCTCCTTCGATTTTTTCTTCTTCATTTTAGCAAAAGTTCGCTTAACAGCATCCTTTTCTGCTTTTACTTTTTCAATGATTACTTTGTATTCCTGGTTCAAGTTTCTTGAATTAAAATTATGAAAAGTTATCTTCCTATATTTACTGCGAAAGTAGCTAAAACATGGAGAAATTCGATCTTATCGTTATTGGAGGTGGTCCAGCTGGATATGCCGCAGCGATGCGTGCCATAGATTTTGGAAAAAGAGTTTGCCTCATTGAAAAAGACAAAGTTGGCGGCGCTGGTGTTTACAATGGCGCCCTTTCTTCAAAAACACTTTGGGAAGTTGCAAATAAAGTTTCGAGCATTAATGAAACAATTGTTTCAACTGGCAGAAGTGCGTATGAAATTCCGTGGGATGACGTTAAAAAAATTCTTGCTGAAGCAATCTTTGAACGAAAGTTTCAATACTCTTGCCATATAAAGTTGTTACAAACTGAAAGCATGAACAATCTCCTGCAATATGAAAGAGGACTTGGAAGGTTGATCTCTAAGCATGAAATTACTATCGACCATGAAGGCGAGCAAAAAGTAATTTGGGGTGAAAATATTATTTTGTCTACGGGAAGTAAACCGCGAATTGTACCCAACATTAAAGTTGATGAGAAAATAATTTTAACCAGCGACGGAATTGATTCAATTGATGATTACCCAAAAAGTCTTGTGATTGTTGGAGCGGGAGTAATCGGTTGTGAATATGCTACTATATTTTCAAATTTTGGGAAGACCAAAGTTTATATTATTGATCGTCAAGAGCGCATTTTGCCCTTTGAAGATGAAGATATTTCAAAGCTTGTAGCCGGTAATATGATGTCAAAAGGAGTTACAATTCATTCAAATGCAAAATTAGAACGACTTGAGGAGAAAGATGGAGAAGTTGAGTACGAATTGTCTTACCCTGATGGCAAACGTGAGGTGATACGCGTTGAAAAGGCGTTACTGTCTATTGGAAGGGTGCCAAATGTTGACAATTTAGGAATTGAGAATGCCGGTGTGGAAATGTCGAAAAGGGGGATACACATTGGTGATGATGACACTCAAACCAACATCCCAAATATTTATGCTGTGGGAGATGTATCCGGAAGAATTGCACTCGTAAATATGGGTGAAATTGAGGCGCGACATGCGGTTGAAAGGATGTTTGGAGGAAAGCAGGAGCGATTATCCTATGACAACATATGTACAATTATGTTTTTGAACCCTGAAGTAGCAGCTGTAGGCTTGAACGAACAAGAGTGCGTAGAACAAAACATTCCAGTAAAAGTTGTTAAAGTTGATTTTTCTTTGATTACGAGAGCCATTGCCATGCGCAAAACACAAGGGTTTTTCAAGATCATTGTCACAAACGACGATGATATGCATATATTAGGAATGCGCGCAGTTGGAGAACATGCATCCACAGCGATTGAGGCTGTCGGTTTGTTGATTAAGCTCAATATGCCGATTGAAGTCTTGTCTGAATTGATTCACCCGCATCCTTCAATCGTCGAAGGAATTCAGGAATGTGTGCGCATGTTGTTGAACAAGTCTATTTTTAAATCTTCCGTTTTTAAAGATAAGCTCGCTTGTTACTCATTAGTTGGTGGTGTAAAAACACCCTTAGAACGTATGTAAAAAAGAAAAGGAACCCGAAAGTTCCTTTACATCAATTCTTTTTCAAAGATTTACAAAACTCCCAAGAGTCTGAGAACAAGCACAATAATTACTACAAGTAATACAATTCGAAGAATCCACGATAACAGGCCACCTAGAATTGCATCCAATACTGTAAACAACAACAATAACAAGATTACCAATAGAATAATTCCAAGTAGGTAACCTAATTGACCATCATTTCTTGGTGCTTTAGCGCGACTAACAGCCTCTTTAACTGATTTTGACTGCGATTGCACTATTTTTTTAATTGGGTTAGCTGTCCATTCAACTACTGCGTTTGATTTTATAGACTTTAATGAATTAACATTCTGTTTTTTTGAAATAGCCACTTCTTTTTCTGTCTTTTGAAAAAGATTCGGAGACTGAGCTGAATTCAAAGCACTTGAATTCACTTCATTTTCTGAAGACTTCTCAGTGTCAAAAGTATTGAATGAATTGACCTCATCTGCCTTCAATTTCTCGCTTTTCAATGCGCTTGCTGATTCATTCGCTGAAGTACCTTTGTTCCAATAAAAACCTTTGGTATACTTTCTTTTTTGGAAGACCCCTCCTCCATTTACTTCATTTGACGTTGCGCAAGAACCTAAAACAAGCATTGCGGCTGCCGCTAATCCTAAGAGTGATTTCATTTTCATTTTTCTGTTTATTTATGGTTTAACTATTTACCTTTTAATTCCATTGCTTTCAACGTATTGATCATCAGTGAAGCAATTGTCATTGGTCCCACACCTCCTGGAACAGGAGTAATATACGAACATTTTGGTGCCACATTATCAAAATCAACATCACCTTTCAACCGCCAGCCCCTTGCACGCGACGAATCATCAACTCTTGTTGTACCAACATCAATAATCACGGCACCCTCTTTTACCATGTCAGCTGTCACAAAATCAGGCTGACCGATGGCTGCAATCAAGATGTCAGCAGTCTGACAAATCTCTTGTAAGTTTTGTGTTCTGCTGTGCGCTAGTGTTACCGTACAATTTCCAGGATTTGTGTTGCGACCAAGCATAATACTTAGAGGAGTTCCTACAATGTTACTTCGACCGATAATGACGCAGTTTTTCCCTTCCGTCTCAATATGATTGCGTTTCAAAAGTTCAATAATCCCTGCTGGAGTTGCAGGCAAAAAACCCGGAAGATTCAACACCATATTTCCGAGGTTCACGGGATGAAAACCATCCACATCTTTTTTAGGGTCAATGGCTTGCGTAATTTTCATCTCATCGATGTGCGCTGGCAAAGGCAATTGAACGATGAATCCGTCAATACTTTTATCCTCATTCAGTGCACGTACCTTAGCTAATAAAATATCTTCAGGAACAGAGTCATCGTATCGGATGAGGGTACTTTCAAAACCAATTTGATCACAAGCCTTCACTTTCGCACCTACATACGTGAGTGAACCACCATCATTTCCTACTAAAATTGCAGCTAAATGAGGGATTTTCTTTCCATTACGTTTTCGATCCTGCACAGCTTCAGCCAATTCTTTTCTGATCTCTTCAGCGGTAATTCTTCCGTCTAGCAATTGCATTCCTTTGATTTTTTGCCCAAAGATAGTGGGTCTTCTTAATCATGAAACGTTGGTTAAAAAGTTTTTAAAACTTAAATTCAATTTATCTTTATACCATGAAAACGAACTTTATCATTCTTGTTTGCTGTCTTTTTACTTTTCAAGCGGTATCAGTAAAGGCACAATTAATCGAAGGAACAGAATTAGGCGTCGATGGTTTTTTAAGTGGCTCAACGCTTGGCGGAGCTTTCGGAATGGGAACAAAATTCGGATTCAAAACATCTGAAAATTTCATTTTCGGACCTTCAATTCGTTTTAACAGAGGATGGGCATCCACCACCTTCAATACCGTTGGTTATAATTTCACCAATTGGGGAGCGGGACTTTTTGCTCATGGTCGTTATGGAAACGTTTTGTTTGGTGGTATGGAAGCTGAAGTCATGCAGAATAAGAACATTTTTGTAAATCCAGATGCAGTTTTCAAAAAATATGTTCCAACAGTTTTTATTTGCGGCGGATTCTCCAAAGAATTCAATCAACTTGTCCGTGTCAATGTCGGACTTTACTATGATCTCATCAACAGTCTGAACAGCCCCTACCGAAATGCCTATATTATTTCGATTAAAGATCCAAATACAGGAGCAATTGTAAGAAGGCTACCGATGATCTACCGCATCAGTTTTTTCTTTCCGCTTACACACAAAGAAAAGGAAACACCTATTGACCCTCCGGTTGAAACTATTGACGAATAAAAAAGGAGCTTTTCAGCTCCTTTCAATAATTAATTTCCTTGTGGAACTCCCATTTGAGGGGGTTGTGGTTTGACAAAAGATCCTTCTTTTGCATAATCAACAAGTTCAATTAAGAAACAAAGAGATTCTCTACCCATTTGGTCGCCATAAGCTAAATCCCAAGGTATATAAACGCGGTATTTACCACCTTTTTTCATTTTAGGAACAATGTAGGTCCAACCAGGTATTACACCACCATTTAATTTCAAAGCAACGGCATCTTTTGAACCACTTTGCTTTTTCATGGCATATGAACTTTGGATTGTATCACCAATTGCCGAAGTCAGAATGTATTCCACTTTCACATCATCAGTTGCTGATGGACTTCCTCCAGAACCTGCAAGTACCGTTTCCATGATAATGCCATTTTCAAAAATCTGAGCACCTTTGATTTTCTTTGCCTTAGCAAACATTTTCAGTCCGTTCTTTTCATTCATTTCTTTCAAGAAATTTTGAACAAGCGCTTGTTTTTGTGCATCGGCAAGAATAGTGTCCTTTTTCAATAATCCATGTCGGAAGCCTACTGTTGCAATTTTCAAATCAACTTGATTCACACCATCCATTTTGATTAAATCTTGGTAAAATGCATAACCAGTTAATTTACCAAGACATTCAGCGCCTTCTTTTGCATAAGTGGAGTCAAAATCCTGAAAATTTGGTCCAAATAATTTCGTCAACGTAGCTTCGCAATCAACGGGTTTATTGTTGTTCAGGTTCATACTAAATCCAACGGCTACATCTTCAAGATTCAAACGATCAATATTCGGATCAGGCGTACCAACAATCGTACGGGCATTCATCGCTCCTAATACATATGAAAGACTGTCTTTGTGAGATTTAAGTTCCACTTTGATCTCTTCCTTCTCCTTGTTTCCTTCGCAAGAAAACAATCCGATTGCAGCAATCGAAATAAAAAATATTTTTTTCATCAGTTAATTTCTAAAAGTTCAACGTCAAAAATCAACGCACTATAAGGCTTGATTGGTCCACCAGGATGCGGGTGCGCTCCATAAGCCAATTCTTGAGGAATATACAATCTGTATTTCGCTCCGGTTGACATCAATTGAAGCGCTTCAGTCCAACCTGGAATCACTTGATGAACACCAAAAGTAGCAGGCTGACCTCTGTGAACAGAGCTATCGAAAATAGTTCCATCGATTAAGGTACCATGATAATGCACTGACACTGTATCTGTAGCAGCTGGCTTCGCTCCTTGACCTTCTTCTATAATCTCGTATTGTAATCCTGAAGTTGTCGTATGCACTCCTTCTTTGTTTTTATTCTCCGCTAAAAAATGTTCTCCAGCTTCTTTATTCAAGGAAAATTTAGCTTCTCCTGCTTTTTTCAAATACTCTTCAATAATTGTATTTGCCATTTCAGGTGAATATTCAGTTGTTTTTCCTGCAAACACATCAGTTATTGCTTGTGCTAACACTTCTGGTGAAATTCCCTCAAGATCTTGTTGCATTAAGCTACCTGCAACACTCATTCCTACACAGTAACTTACTGCTTTTATTTCTTCTGTCATTGATTTTTTTTGTGCGAAAGTAATGATTTTGTGTGATTGAGTTTTGCTAGAATTATTCACATGTTCGTAAGACAGTCTTGGAGTAAACATGTTTTTTATAAATTCACACTACAAAATGTCTGTTCATGCTGAATTTTAAAGAAAATATTGTTTTAGAAAATGATCGTGTTTTGTTACGTCCACTCGAAGCGTCTGATTTTCAAAACTTACTGAACTTTTCTATCAATGAACCTGAGCTATGGACCTATTCATTGATGCAAGCAACTAATGCAAACGAGCTGAAAAACTATGTTAATTCCGCTCTTCAAAACCGTCAATCAGCCTTAGAATACCCATTTATTGTTTACGATAAAACTAATGAGTCATTTGCTGGTACAACGAGATTCTATGGTATTCAAGAGAAAGATAAATGTTTATCAATAGGGTATACCTGGTATGGAAAAGCATTTCAAGGAACTGGACTTAATAAGGCAGTGAAATATTTGCTTTTAGAGTTCACTTTTGAAACTTTAGAATACGAACGCATTGAATTTCGAACGGATGCCGAAAACAAAAAAAGTATTGCCGCTTTAAAATCAATTGGAGCAAAAGAAGAAGGAAAGCTTAGAAGTAATGGTGTAAAACCGGATGGTACTCGTCGTGATAGTACTGTATTAAGTATTCTCCGAACTGAGTGGTTTCAGATAAAAAACAATGAACTGGCAGGAAATTAAAACAATATCAATCTATAAATTGTTTGAGAATTTTAGCTTTTCATGTAATTTTAAAAGCGATTTTTGTTAACACATAAACTTTGGCAATGCAGACTCTTTTGAATGAGGCGATGACTCACCGCGCTGTTAATCACCCATATATCAAAGCACTTGTAAATGGTAATTTTGAAAACATGGAGGCCGTGATAAAAGATTTCGCCACCCAATACGGGCATTATAGTGATTGGTTCCCCCGTTACTTGACGTGCGTAATTTCTAAAATCGAAAACCCTGAATTCAGAGAACATCTTTTGGAAAATCTTTCAGAAGAAAGTGGACATTTGCATGAAGACGAAATGGTTGCTATCAGAGAATTAGGCATAAAAGATGAATGGGTGCAGGGAATACCTCATCCACAACTTTTTAAACGGTTTCAAAATGCACTGGGTATCCCATCCAACAACGAACCTGAAATACAAGTAGAAATCTGGAGAGAGTCTTTCCTTTCTTTGATTCAAAGTGGCACAGCAATTAATGCTGTTGGTGCAATTGGACTCGGTACCGAATCCATCGTAAAGTTCATATACAAAGATCTCATTCAAGCCATCGAGAAACATACAGATTTAACATTAGAGGAGTATGTTTTCTTTCCACTGCATACAGAAGTAGATGATGAACATGGTCTTATACTTTTAAATATCGCAGAGCAAATGGCATCTGAAAGCATTAAAGCAGAGTCGGAATTAAGAAAAGGAATGCTCAAGGCACTGAATTTACGAGCATCCTTTTGGGATGACATGCACGAAAGAGCAAAAATTATAGATAAACAATCATCACTGTTACATTCATGAGTGAAATTTTCAAAAAAACGATCAAAGGCAAACGACTTTCTGAGGGTGAAATTGACTTTTTGAAAAACGAATTGAGTGCTGTGAAGTCAGCCTTGTTGAATAATACATTTTTTGAAGTAGCTCTTTACAGTTCAACTGCATCTGCCTTGCTACTTTATGGAAAACAGGATGAAAACCAACAAGATGAATTATTGAACTTTATTCATTGGATAGATCAACCTACAAATGAAGAAACTTGGTCTGAGAAGTTGAATGCGATCATAAGTCGGTATTTTAATGAATTGCAAACACTTCGAATTGGTAAACTGATTGAAAAAATAAGCTTGCAAAAAAGTTTGACCTCAGCAGAAAATGCTTCAGAATTAATTTCCTCTCTTCACGACAAAAAACTGACTGGTCTGTATGAAAACAAAGTAGATGAATTAGGAATTGATTTTACAGTCTCAATTCTACCTTTTAATTTGGAAGTGCTCGATCCTAGAATTGTAACAGTTAAACCAGGCAAAGCCAACGAAATGCATAAGCATGCGCATGAAACAGTGTTCATTTTCTTGAAAGGCAAAGGAAAAGTTTTGGTTGACAATTTTGAAAATGAGGTCTATGCCGGTGATTTTGCATTTATCCCCCGTTGGTGTGATCATCAATCAATTAATACAGGAACGGAAGATCTTGTTTTCCTTGCGGTTGCAGATTTTGGCTTAACCGGAAAATCCTTTGTAGGAAACTATCTAAAAACGGCACGATTGAAGGCTCAATAATCCATTCTCGTTTAAACAAGAAATATTTTCGATAATTACATTGATTTCACTAAATTCGTTACACAAACGTTTTGTAAAATGAAATATCTTTTCACTCTGTCTTCGGCACTTATTCTATTGATTATAGCCTGTGGAAAAAATAAATATGACAATAGTTCGGCGCCAAAATTAAATGCAATGGTCGAGAATTATTTTTCTGAATTCTCTAATATGACAGACCAAGCCATTACAGGGAATATGGTTTTTTATAAGGTGGGAGAAGTCATTTCAACCAATATTGCAGATGGGAAGCCAATAGAGTTCATAAAAACAGATTGCAATGTTCTTATCACTATTGATACTGCAGGAACGAATAAAACCATTACAATTGATTGGGGTACATCTAATTGTACTTGCAATGATGGTAAAAGCCGTAGAGGTAAATTAGTTTCCACTTTCACAGGTTCTTACTTTGCACAAGGAACTGTTATAACCCATACTCCTGTTGATTACTATGTAAATGACAACAAAGTTGAGGGAACTAAAACTGTAACCAATATGGGCCTGAATTCAAGTGGGCAAATCTACTATAATGTTGAGGTGGATGGAATTGTAACCATGTCTACAGGAGAAGTAATTAATTATACATCATCTCGCGTTCGAACGTTTACGAATGGACACACTACACCAAATATATTCTTAGATGACGAATATGCAATCACTTTAACGTCTAATGCAACAGTTTCAAATGGGGACAGTTATGAGGCCCACACAACCGAAGCACTTAAAGTAAAAGTTGGCTGTGGTTATATTAAAAGCGGAGTACTTTCAATTACACCCAGCGGAAAGCCTGAGAGGGTGATAGATTATGGTGATGGAACATGCGATGCTACCTTCACGATCACGATCAATGGAAACACCTATGTGATCAATTGATCCGTAAAAGAATTGAACAGCAAAAGAGCCGGAATACCGGCTCTTTTCATTTATTCATGATCAAATCGAATTAATCTTTCTTTCTAAGATCAAGATTGTAAGTGAACCCAATCTGAAGTGTATGATTCCGTTCAACCTGAATCCCATCTTTCTTCACTACATATTGATTCATGTATCCCAACTGAAAGTTGCAATTCGAATTGAACCTCCAACCCAAAGCGAAATACAATCGGTTTTGATCCAATATATTTTTACCTATTCCTTTACCAAAGCCTAAAAATGGCTCGTCGTATGTTGAAAAGAACAGCGTATTATTTACCATTTCCTTTCTATTTAATGGAACAGTCACCAAAAAACGATAACGTGCTCGCTGTCTAAATACAAAGCCATCCATCGCATAGACGCCATCTGAACCTTTCGCCCAATTTTCAATAAAACGATTTTCTAATCTATATCGGTGCTGAAAATCAAACCGTCCTGACTTACTTTTTATAATAAACTATTCCCAAATTCTATGTTCATTGGCTGCATGGTCAATAGGCTGATCACCGTATTGATAAGACTTTATCCAAGCATATCCAGCCGTTAACTGAGCTCCATTTTTAGCATAATAATCAATCCCCAAACGAAGCAAAGATTGTTGCCAATCATTAAACACATCAGTTCTACGCCATTGGTATTCTGTATGAATTCCCCAGCGTTGAGATACTCTATGATTCCCAAAATACATTACCCACGCATTGTTTTGAGGTAAAATATCTTTTTGAGAAAATGTTACTCCACTTGAAACCATCGAAAAAAGAAACAAGCCGAATATTATTTTTAGCATGTTTTTCTATCAAAAAATTATTTTTTTCTAACCGCTGAAAGATGGTGTTGCGATTTCCCTACAGGCTTCAACTCTTCAATTCCGAGAATCTTCAATTCACCGCCCTCAGTCTCAAAATCATCCATGAGATGATGCAATGTTTCAATCACTGTGTGGTCTACAAATTTACATTTCGTTAAATCCAAAATAACGTTCGATGAATATGGGAATTTCAAAATTTGCTTTTTTACAGGAATGAAGTTACTGAAAACGGCTGCCTCTTCAAGCGTAATAGTATAGTCAGAAACAGTCATTTTTGCTAAGAACAATCTCTTAATCGGAACCTCTCTAGAAATATGTAAAATAAATTTCAATACTATTCCTGCGCCAATACCAATCAAAAGATCAGTTGCCAACGTAACAATTATTGTTGTAACAAAAACTACTATTTGATCAGCTCCAATTTTTGCCATATGACCAAACTCTTTTGGATGAGCTAACTTCCAACCAACGCCAATTAGCATTGCGGCCAGTGCAGCTTTCGGTATTAAGTCACTAAATGTAACGGCAAAAAGCAAGAACAAAAGTATAAAGAGACCATGAAAGAAATTTGCCCATCGAGTTTTTCCTCCATTACTAACATTCGCTGATGAACGAGCCACTTCGCTGATCATTGGTAATCCACCTAATATACCCGCAATGATGTTACCCACTCCCACTGCTATCAAATCTTTATTTGTATTTGATTTACGTTTAAAAGGATCCAACATATCAATCGCTTTCACTGTGAGCAAAGCTTCCAAACTCCCTACCAATGCAAACATTACAACAAACTTTATAAATGTTCCAGTTTGTGAAAACCCATTAAAACTGACATTTACACCAAGAATATCCACCAAGCCTTTTTTAAACTCAAGCAATGGAGAAAATCCTTTCGTAACAACTTCACCTGCTGCATTTTTTAAATCAGGAACATTGTGAATTCCTAATATCATTGTTAAAGGAATAGCTACTATTAAAACAACTAATGCTGCAGGTATTTTTTTAAGCGCCTTGATTGGCAGCATTGGCCAGCAAAATACAATTAATAAGCTCACAAGACCAACAATTGCGACCTCCCTATGAGTAAATGCATTTGCAAATGTATTTCTCAATTCAGCAAGCAATTCCAAAGGTTCTACAATCGGTTTACCAGCCTCTGTTACAGGGTTCATTCCAAACAAGATATGCAGCTGCTTACTGATAATAATTATCCCAATTGATGCTAACATACCATGTACGGCTGAAAGTGGAAAGAAATCACTTAATGATCCCAATTTAAGAATACCAAAAAGAACTTGAATAATACCCGCAACAACAATTGCACCCAATGCTAACTTCCATCCTAATTCTGAATCACCATTCCCTAGTTCAGCCACAGAGCCCGCAACAATGACGATAAGTCCAGCAGCTGGACCTTTGATTGTCATTAAAGAACCTGCAAAGAAACTGACAACCACTCCACCAATCATAGCGGTTATCAATCCATAGATCGCAGGAAAGTCACTAGCAGCTGCTATTCCCAAACTTAACGGAAGCGCTAATAGAAATACGAGAAATCCGGATAGTGCATCCGAACTAAAATTTTGCTTTAATCCGGCTATTCCGTCTAACGGTAATTCTTTTTTACTAGTTTTTGTACTCATAGTTAGTAGATATATTTTTTTACATTTCATGAAAATATTTTCACCACATAATGACAAGTTTTGATAGGAGGCTCAAGGAATATTCTTGCATGAATACGAATTGCCGCAAGACAATCAATTATTAAACTCAAGCGAACACAGGAGCGTTGAGCAAATGATTTGACAACCATAAGCAATAACAGAATTCCAAAAAATAAAGGAATATAATCATGACTTTTTTCATTTATTAATTGGAGATTCAAGACCAAAAAAAAACGCCCCATTAAAAGCAAAGGTAAAGAAAATGTAAACGATTTAAAGTTTAACAAGGAACTACTTCCTGCTATTTCTTTCAATAGATTCCACTTAAACTAATGCATAATCGAATTCTAATTCAATTCTTTTAGGCTTAGGACTTAAAGCAAATACTCTACCCTTTTATGCCAATTATCGTCAACCGTCATTAATAAAAGAACATAATTATAGAATTGTTCTATGATCTTTTAACCTAGCATCGAAGGTGAAACGAGAGCTTGACATTTAAGAAGAAATGCGTTCTAAAATTGCCAGATGCGATAATTATATTGAATCCTAATTAGTGCATGCTGACTCTGAAAACACCAATTAGTTGTTATATTTTAACACCACCAAACCACTCAATTTTCTCCACTTTAAATCAACACGGCAATCAGTAATGAATTTCCCAACGCGTTCTTTGAGCCGCATAAAAATCTTTCATTCTTTCTGAGTGATTTTTAAACTTAAAAACTCCTGAATTCAAGGCTAAATTCAATTCGAGTTCAGCATTGTTGTAATCTCCCTTCCACGCGTACAATTCAGCTAAATTACAATGAATCATTCCCGTTATTTTATCATTTACGCGGGCCTTTTCATCATACAAGTTACTTTCTTCTATGATTCCTTTCCACTTTGAAATTGCCTGATCAAGTTTTGAAATAGCTGTGGAACGGTCTTTCTCTTTAGAAACTAGCGCCAAAGCCTGTGCTGTGGCAGTATAGGCAGCAGTTACATCACTGTATTCGTATTGCTTGTATTTTTTTACTGTATAAATCTCCGTTTCACGTGTCATTTTTACATAACCAAATTGATCATTCAGAAGTTGATTCACTGTGCTAAAAGCATTTGACCTGGCTTTTTGCTCAATATTTTTGAATAATCCTTGTTCGTTGTCGATTTTCCAAACCAAGTAATCGTAGTGACTTGAAAAAGACTTCAAAAACTCATTTTGCAATTCATCTAAAAGTATTTGTTTCAGCAAAACAGTCCCGTCAGGTGTTGTAACTGTAATTCCTATAGGCAAAATATATTGGTAGGTATAATCATATTTTGTGCCCGCTCCAGAGCCTGATTTACGTTCAATAATTTTATTTGAACGCATCGGATATAAATCAATGAGTACAACCAAACCTCCTTCTCCTTGCTCAAATCCTTGCAAACTAACTGACTTTTGAAAATCAACATCCGCGATCTCAGTATGCAATTGCACATTGATCGTTGGATTGTAAATTGGTGAAGCAGGATAAACCGGAACTAAAGGTTGAGTGGCTGCCGTTCCTGCATTTATGGCCTTTTCATACGCTGCCATTTTTGTGAAATAATCCTTATCTAAAACAGCTTTTTTATCTTGCCAAATTCTATACTCACTCTGGTATTTCAGCAATTCATCTTTCTGACGAATATCCAGCATTTTTAGACTGTCTTTATTCGCTTCCTTGTATAAATGATTCACAAGAGTTTTGTAAGTCTTTATTGACGAATCCACTTTTTTAAGCGGCAACTGAATATAGGCAAAGATTACCTTGTTGTCATCAACATTTTGAGCATTCGTCAAAACAGATACAAAAAGCAGAGGAAACAGAAATAAGTAGATTTTTTTCATAATCTGAAGTTTTTTTAGCCTTTGGCAAACATCAGACCAAAAATAACTATTTCAGTGCATTGACAATGTCATTCCAAACATCATCGACATGCTCAAGTCCTACAGAAATTCGCACCAATCCATCCGAAATACCAACTTCTTTGCGCTGTTCTGGCGTTAATTTTGAATGTGTGGTTGAAGCCGGATGGGTAGCAATACTTCGGGTATCACCTAAATTAGCTGTCAAGGAAAACATTTCCAATTGATCCAAAAATTTTCGTCCTGCATTTAGTCCTCCTTTCAATTCAAAGGATACGATTCCACCTCCTAAATCCATTTGTTTTTTTGCTATGTCAAATTGCGGGTGACTTTCCAAGAATGGATATTTTACAGAAAGAACATCAGGATGCTGTTCCAATCGTTTTGCTATTTCAAATGCACTTGCTGAATGTCGCTCAATCCTAACAGCAAGTGTTTCAAGTGATTTGGACAAAATCCACGCGTTGAATGGACTCAGCGCCGGACCAGTGTGACGTGCAAACGCCTTGATTTTTTCTGTGATTGCATTGGATGATAAAATAACACCACCCAGCGTTCTACCCTGCCCGTCAATGTATTTTGTTGCAGAATGGATTGCTACATCAGCACCAAATTCGATTGGACGTTGAATAAAAGGAGTTGCAAAACAATTGTCTACTGCAAAAATTACATTCTTCTTTTTACAGATTGCAGCAACTTTCTCCAAATCAATGATATCTAACCCAGGATTACTTGGTGTTTCGAGGTATAAAATTTTTGTTTCTGGTCGAATAGCATTTTCAAATCCTTGGTAATCATCAAAATCAACATAGGTTGTTGTAATGCCCCATTTTGGCAATATTTCTGTAAACAAGCGATGTGTTGATCCAAAAACAGAGCGAGCGGAAACAATGTGATCTCCTGAATTTAAGAGCGCCCCAAAGAATGTAAAAACGGCAGCCATACCGGATGCTGTTGCCCAACCAGATTCAGCACCTTCTAAAATAGCCATTTTATCAATGAATTCCTGCACATTTGGATTCGCATACCGAGAATAGATTTCGCCTTGCTTTTCTTCCGCAAACTGCGCACGCATGTCTTCTGCATCCTCAAAAACATAACTAGAAGTCATATACAAGGGAACAGAATGTTCTTGGTGATCAGTGCGTTTATTTTGTGTTCTAATAGCCAGGGTTTCTTTCTTCATTTCAATAGAATTATACGATTTTTACTTCGTAGGTAATTTTTATTTGGTCACTCAAACTTGCTGAAACGGAACAATATTTATTCTTCGCTAAATCAATTGCTCGTTCAACCTTGACAGGATCTACCTGGTCGTCAAATTCAAAAATCATGTGGATTGATTCAAACGGCGCTGGCGTGGCCTCTAATCTTTTGGCATGAATGCGAATTGCATAGTGTTTTAAATCGATGCGCTGTTTTTTCAAAATATTAATCACATCCACTGAAATACAGCCTGCCAGTGATCCCGCCAATAATTCCATCGGTCTAAAACCTGAATCTTTACCACCAATGGCCGGACTTGCATCCATTCTACATTTTTGTCCCGACTCATTGGTCAATTCCATGCCAAAAAGCGGCTCAATTCTTTCTAAAATTAAATCCATTAGTGAGGTATTTTTGATTCAACAACACCGTAAACAAATGTTCCCAATAAGGCTCCGGCCAATAAAAACAATCCTATTTGCCAATGCATTCCGACTAAAACATACACTGGTGCAGAGCACGCACCAGATATTGACCAACCAATTCCAAAGATGAGTCCACCTGCAATATTTGCTTTTAGGTGCGCTGGTTTAGGCTTGACTTCTATCTCATTGCCTGATGCTGATTTGATTCCAAATTTTTTAAGAATAAAAAGCGCCAATGCTGAAGTTCCAATTGCAGAAAACAACAAGCCAAACATGTGAAAGGACTCAAAATGAAACATTTCCTGAATTCTATACCATGAATATGCTTGGGAATAGATTAAGATACTTCCAAAGCAAAAACCGAGAACAAGTGTGATGATAAATTTCATTGTATTAATAAATTGATGGAACGATTAGTAAAGAGCCTATTAATCCACCGACAAAAAAGGCGATTGTAGCGAGGATAGAACTTAAGGCAAATTGCGACACTCCCATTATACAATGTCCAGCCGTGCAACCGTTTGCATATCGTGCACCAAAACCAACTAAAATTCCACCAACAAAAAATTGAAACGCATTTTTAACATCATAAATGGATTGTGCAACTATTTCATATTTCTTAATGGGCAATGAAACCAACGCATCAGAAAAGCCAAAAAGTTGTGTCGCTGCCAATGCCGACAATACCAAACCAATTGCAAAGTGCAACTGCCACTGATCTTGCTCTCGTTTGTAGTTGAAATAGTTGATTTTAGTTGGAATATAGCTCAAAATATAGCGGTAACTCGAAGATATTCCGAACTGTTTTTCCTTTAAAATCAAAAGTGCGGGTACAATTAATCCGATAAGGGGACCAGCAATGTACCAAGCTAGAGGTTCTTTCATTTTTTCAATTAGTTAATTTCTGCAAAGTTAAGTTTGTTTTTCAACAACGCTCCTTGTTCAGACTTTTCAGAGATCAAAGGTTCTGGCAATACAATCAGTGATAAATAGTCAGTTTTGTTCAAATTAATTTTCTGCAATTCACTAAATCGAACATATCCAGTTTGGTAATTGTAACCTTTGCTTTTAAATGCCTCATCTACTTCAGCAAAAGGGAAATTCTTTACGTTCTCTTCATTTTCCGAACCAACATAAACTTTCAAATAATAATCTGATATCAATTTTCCAGCTTGCTCACCATTAGATTTTCGGTATTCATAACGGTAATCAAATTGCATTGCAGAAATATCTGAAAGCACGGCACTTGCTGTTGGATAACTTCCTGCTCCTTTTCCACTAAATAATTGCTTGTCAGAGAATAATGCTTCGACAATCACTGCGTTAAATTCATCATTCACACGATAAGCTGAATGCTCAGGACCAACAAAATGAGGGGCAACGAAACCAGCAATACCATCTTCCAATTTTTCAGCTCTTGAAAACAATTTGATGCGATACCCCTTTTCCAAAGCGTAATTAACATCTTGTGGTTTCAAATGACGAATTCCGTAATTATACACATCATCCGGATGAGATAACACCCCAAAAGCGTGTTTAATTAGGAGAACTAGTTTGAATTTCGAATCAAATCCATCAACATCTAAGGTGGGTTCAGCCTCAGCAAAACCTAGTTCTTGTGCTTTTTTCAGAGCCACTTCGTAAGAAACACCTTGATTGCTTTGGGTAAGAATATAATTCGTTGTGCCATTGACAATTCCTTGAACCGATGAAAGAGTATCGTTGTTGTAATATTCCTCCAAATTTCGAATAATCGGAATTGAGCCTCCAACAGCTGCTTCATACAATAGAGAAACATTGTTTGCTCTTGATAAGGCAATCAATTCTTCAAAATGCTCCGCGATTAATTTTTTGTTTGCCGTGACCACGTGTTTTCCCGATGTTAGAGCCCTTTTTACTATTTCATAAGCTGCTTCACTGTCATTGATCAACTCTACGACAACATTTATTTTTGAATCATTTAAAATAACTTCCTTGTCAAAATGAATCAGTGAAGATGGCACAGTGCGGTTTTTATTCGGGTCCTTTACAACGATTGCCGAGATACTCGCATCAAGCAATTTACTTCTGTTTAACACATCATACAATCCACTACCTACTACCCCAAAACCAAAAAGTCCGATGTTCAATTTATTTCTCATTTCGCTGAAAGTTTAATATTATTTTTAAAAGTTGTTACACGATTATTCTTGAAGTCATTGAATAAAAAATCGCTTATTAAATGGGTTAATTGTTTGTTCTCCACTAAGAATCCATCATGACCAAAAATGGAATCTATTTTTCCAAACTGTGCTTTTAGAATCTTGTTAGCAAGGTATTCTTGTTCAGAAATTGGAAACAAAAGATCAGTTTCAATGCCAATCACTAAAGTCTTCGCTTCAATTTGCTGCAATGCACTTTCTATGGAAGGCCTGTTTCGTCCGACATTGTGTGCATCCATTGCTTTTGACAGTGTTACATACGAATAGGCATTGAATCGGTTGGCCAGTTTTTCACCTTGGTATTTCTGATAGGATTGTGCTCTGAATTCATCGACTTTATTCAACTCAATATCCGTCTGAGTTTGAGCATATCCTTCGTAAGAACGATAACTCAACATGGCAATACTACGTGCTGTTACTAATCCATTTCTGCCACCATCTTTATTACCATTTCCGAAAGATTGATCTGACTTGATAGCCAATCGCTGCGATTCATTGAACGCAATTCCAAAAGCAGAATGACGCGCATTTGTAGCAATTAAAACAAGGTGATCAATAATTGATGGCTGCTCAATTGACCATTCAAGAGCTTGTTGTCCTCCCAGAGAGGCCCCTATCAATAAGTGAATACGCTGAATACCTAAATATTCGCGCAGAATTTCATGCGCTCTCGCAAGATCTCTTGGTGTCACCAAAGGAAATTTATCCAAACTTGGTTGTTCGGTTGTTGGATAGTTGAGTGGCCCAGATGAACCATAGTGCGAACCAATAATATTGGCACAAACAATAAAATGATCTTTAGGATTGAAAAGATCATCCTCCCCAAAAACACCATTCCACCAGTCGAAGACATCGCTGTTTGCTGTCAAAGCATGACATACCCAAATAACATTGTTCTTTTTTGGATCAAACTTTCCATAGGTGTGATAAGCGATTTTTATGTCTTTGAGTATTTCCCCACTTTCCAAAGTGAAGGTTTCTTGATGAATGTATGTTTGATAATTGGACATTTTCCTTTTATATGATTTTGTTTTTTAGAAGGGCTAAAAGACTAAGTTTCTCAGGTTACTGATTTATCGAATTTGAGGTAATGAAATCAGTAGTTGCACCAAGAAATGCACATGTAACAAAACAAAAAGGCCAAAAAAGAATTGACATTGAAGTAATGTTTTGGGAATTGGAGGAGCGGCTTAACCGAAAAATAACTTTTTTTCATTTTATTTAATTTATATTCTTCCGACAACATTATCGAAATCAGGAATTGGCACCGGTTTTCCAATACGCTAGAGGCGCACTTAAAGTTGGTTGCCAGAGGATCGCAGAGCCTGTCTCTCACCTCTTCTTTATAAATCTTAGATCCACCGATTGTGAAAATGACAATGCAAATTTCTTAATTTTGTTCTCATTTCAAAAACAAATCAAGATTTTTTTTGAAAAATTCAATTAAAATGTCCTAAATGACTATCTATCGTAAATATAAAACAATCATTTTTATCATTTTCAGTATAGCGTCCGTATGGGTATTATGGAATTTTGGGTTGAAAGAAATCTATTTAAATCATACTTTCAGAACGATTCAAATCACCTCTTTAGAAAATTCAAAATGGCTTAATCTATCCAAATGGAAAGATCAAGCGGCAGGGCAAACCTACGGCATTGAACTAGAAATAAATGGCTCAACTGATCGCACTATACAAGTCTTGTTCGGACAAGAAAAGAATGGTATGATGCAACAAGTTTTACTTAAAAAAGGGACTATTGACTTTGAGTTTATGCGTGACTGGTATTCGGATTCGTGCTATCTGTTTTTCCCTTCTGTAACAGGCGCGAAAGTAAATCTCGATATCAATTATAGATTCCTTGGATCATCTTACTAAATGGTAGCGCACTTTTAACCATTCAGAAATCCCTCCATCACTATCTGTAACAAGTGAAAGAAAGTAGCCTTTATTATTCTGACTATCTATTGCGACAGATTCTACTTTTGCTAAAAGCGGTTCATTTTTGTCGGTAATCAAAATAGCTTCAGGCTGAATGTGATGATGTATTTCATCCAAATCAATGTACCCTATAAAACTTCCCAATACTTCCCCGTCATTGACCCAATCGCTCGTGTTTTCTACAGAACAAGTGAAGATCATTCGTTTATTATTTTCGTCTGTTGTAGCCCCTGAGAAACCAGCTGATATTCCATTGATTTCAGGCAAGTCAACAGAGATGCTCTTTATTTTCAGTTTCTTTTTTTTCTTTTCTAAAAATGCAATGAAATCTTCTACTTTAAAGGATATCAACTTATTTTTCCCGCGATTAAATAGGTAGATTTTATCATCAAGTGTCGCGGCTGCCTCAATGTTCAGCTCCTCTTCATCGATTTTCGCCTCATCCATCAATTGCAGATAGAAATCAGTCAGGTCGTAGGTTTTAATTTCATTGTTTTCGCTCGTAAAAACGCAAATCCCTGTATTTCTGGAAGGCCATTTTGATCCAGAACCAAATAAAAACAGAGCTGTTTTGTCATTCCATTTCAGCGCACACATCGCTTCAAAATCGTGCTTTTTGGATTTTGGAATCACCCCATCTACTAATTCATCCTGCTGAGTCAAGAGAACTTTTCTTAAAACAGTTGAAGAATTACTCATTTGATAGAGCCAAGGTGAATTGTCTCCAATCAAATAATAAATGTTACCAATTTTTTCAATTCCAGAAGCTGAAGGAACCTCATCAATAGTATGCCTTTCCAAAAGTTGAACACTAGATTTATTCTCGGGATCGCAAGACAAGGAAACAGCCATAATTGAAAGTATAAAAACGAGAAAGATGCATTTGATCAACTTTCCTTGTAAACTTCTTGAAATAGTGATTTTTTTCAGGTGAATCAAACTTATTTCAGTCCAAAATGTTTTTCAGCTTCCTCTGCTATATACCCGCCAATTGCCAACGAAGCTGTTGCTGCGGGAGAAGGGGCATTTAATACGTGAATAGATCTTCCATGATACTCGATTCGGAAATCATCACGTGTATCACCATCCTGCGCAAGCAATAATGCACGAACACCGGCTCTTCCCGGTTTGATATCATCCATTGTCAAGGAAGGAACCATTCGTTGCAAGGTCTTCAAGAATAATTTCTTAGAGAATGCACGACGGTATTCATTGATTCCAAAAGACATGTTGTTAAAGAATAATTTCCATGTTCCGCCATACGTCAGCGCATCCCATGTATCGCGCATGGAAAAATCTGTTTTTCCATAACCTTCACGTTTGAAAGTAAATACCGCATTCGGACCGCATTCAATCTCCCCATCTGTCATTCGGGTAAAATGAACTCCTAGAAATGGGAAATCAGGATTTGGAATAGGATAAATCAAATTTTTAACCTTGTATTTAGCTTCTTCCGTTAATTCATAATAATCACCACGAAATCCTACAACTTTCTCTTTTAAGTCAACACCATCCTTTTTCGCCAAACGATCTGCTTGCAACCCTGCACAAAAAACAAGGTATTTAGCAGTGTATTTATTCTTGTTGGTAACAACAGTCGATGATTCCTCTCCTTTCTCAATTCCAATCACTTCTTCTCCCAGACGCATCGCACTTTCACTGTTCATGGCTAGGGCAAGTTCAGCCATTTTTTCAGTAGCACCTCTGAAGTCTATGATTCCGGTAACTGGAACCCAAATTCCTCCAATACTTTCCACAAATGGTTCATATTCTTTGACTTGATCAGCCGTAATTTTTTCGATTCCTTCTATTTTATTCTCCAAACCAGTTTGGAATACCTTTTCCATATTTGGCAATTCGCTTGGATCAGTTGCAACTACTACTTTTCCGCATATGTCGTGCTTGATGCCATATTCCTTAGCAAAGGCAACTAGTTCATGTCGACCTTGAATACAATTTCGTGCTTTCAGAGATCCAGGTTTGTAATACAATCCCGAGTGAATAACTCCTGAATTATGCCCAGTTTGGTGATCCGCCAACTGATTCATCTTCTCAATGAGAACGATTTTGAGATTCGGATTTTTCTTTTGAAGCTTGTAAAAAGTTGCTGCTCCAACAATCCCACCTCCAATTATAGCCACATCATAGGTCATACACTTCAGATTTTATGTGCTGCAAAATTAATGAATCACATCGAATCATGAATACTATCATCCAATTCGCTAAATAATGTCGAATAAGCCCTTTCGTTTTATCAAAAAACAACGGAAGCTTGCAATGCTCAAAATCAAAGCTTTCTTGAAAAGCTAAAATTATTCAACGGAACGAAAAACTGGCAGTTGATGATAGCTTTTTTCAAAATAGACACTGTTTCTGTAAATGAACTCCAACTGCTCACGGGCAGATGATTTAAAGTTTGGATTTTGAATTTTCATTACTTCAAACTTCTCCTTAAGATTTGGTTCATTGCGCAAAATTTCTGCTGCCTTTTCTTCAAAAACGTATGATGAAAAATGCTCTTTCTGCTGTAAATAGCTATCGAAAAAATTCCATCGAAAATAGCTGTCTTCAGCTTGCGGAATCAAGGTCGAAAGGATAAATCGTTGGTTTTTTTGATTGGCCGGAATAATGATATCACCAGCCTTAAAATCTATTGCGGAAACAGCGCTGCCAATAGTTAACTCATTGTGGTAAAAATGGCCTTCATAGGGTTGCTTGTAACTTTCAAAAGAGGAAACCTGATCGTTTTCAACTTTCAATAAAGTGTCTTTGGCAATAACTGTAAACTGAATATTATTCAACTTCAGTCTTTCAATGATTGATTTACATTGACCACCGACAATAAAGTAGTTTGGAATGTCGATAGAATCTTTTGCTTCATGTTCAGAAAAGAAGGGAATAAATCGCTGATAAGGACGACTCACATTGTATTTCAACCTTGGCAATCCTGTAACTTCACTTTGCGGAAATTCTGCCTCGTAACCTTTAAAAAGTAGTGAATCTTTCTTCTCTGTTATCTCATAATTAAAGGCATATTTAGTTTGTCGCTGCCAATATTCATGCGATTCATTTCTTGCTTTTTCAATGACATTTTTATTGGAAACTGTCCATTGTATAAGTTCACTTAAAAAATCATGTGTCGCTGCAACTCTTTGCGGAAAAGGCTTCAGCATGTGCGTTTCAACCGTAAAGGAGAGTGCATCAAAAAGCGCTGCATATCCCATTGCATAGCGTGGCAAGTCATTGAATGCTTGTATACCATCCTTGGGTGTTTCATTGACAAGATCAACATACGGAAACAAATCCCATTTTTTCTTTTTCAACTGAACAGTCAATGCGGGCAATAATTCTTGATAGGTCAATTTCATTAGTGAAGGTGCCATTCGTTCTTTGGTGGAAGAAATATAAGTCAATGTGTATTGGTAATCTGCTCCGTTTGAGACGTGTGTATCTACAAAAACATCAGGATCCAATGAATGATAGATTTTTGCAAATGTTTTGGCATTTTCTGAATCCATTTTTATAAAATCCCTGTTCAAATCTAAGTTTTGATTATTGCCTCTAAAGCCATATTCCTCTGGCCCATTTTGATTCGCTCTACTAAAAGAATTACGGTTCATCATTCCACCAACATTGTATGCTGGAATAATGGCAATCACAGGAAGACCATTCATTTTCTTCCCCTCTTTTATCCAATTATCTATCCAAATCAGCGATGCATTCACTCCATCTGGTTCACCAGCATGGATGGCATTATTGATTAAAATCGTGGTTTCACTCCGTGCTTTTTGAAAGGTTTTCAACGAATCTTCAGCGCCATTTATAATACACACATAGATTGGCAAACCATAATCTGATTCACCCATTGCATAAAGTTCAATTTCTTTGTGCTCCTGGTCAATTTTTTGGTAATACTCAATTAATTCGGGATAAGTTGGTGTTGTATTAAGCGACCATTGCGCATGTACTAACTGACAGCACGCGAAAGAGGTTATTAAAAGTAAGCTTCGAATCATGTTGACGAAAATAGGAAATCCCCAACAAACAAAACAATCTTCCATTTTCTTCATTTTGGCTACCTTTGACACATGCGTATAGATATACTCACAGTTGTACCAAGTTTATTGGAAAGTCCTTTTGCCGCATCGATCATGCAACGCGCCAAGGACAAAGGTCATGTGGAAATATATATTCACAACATACGAGACTATTCTACTAACAAGCACAAAAATGTCGATGATTACCAATATGGCGGTGGCGCGGGTATGGTAATGTCAATTGAACCCATTGCTGCTTGTATTGAAAAACTTCAAGGCGAGAATGATTACGATGAAATAATCTACATGACACCAGATGGGAAGGTATTGGAACAAAGTGACTGCAACCAACTTTCATTGTGTAAAAACATCATTATTCTTTGCGGGCATTATAAAGGTGTGGATGAGCGGATTCGACAACATTTTATTACCAAAGAAATTTCAATTGGATCCTATGTGTTGTCGGGAGGAGAGCTTGCTGCAGCAGTTGTTGTGGATGCGGTTGTAAGGTTAATCCCCGGTGTTTTAAACGATGAGACCTCTGCCCTTACAGATAGTTTTCAGGATGGATTGCTTTCCCCACCTGTTTATACCCGTCCCGAAGAATTTCGTGGGTGGCGAGTTCCTGACGTCCTGCTCTCTGGAGACCCTAAAAAAGTTGATGAATGGAGAGAATCAGAAGCATTGAAACGCACGCAAGAACGCAGACCAGATCTATTGGAAGACTGAATTTAACATGTCATGACAATTGAACAAACCATAGAAACACTAAAATCTGGCGGAACAATCCTCTATCCAACAGATACTGTTTGGGGGTTGGGGTGCGATGCCACCAGCGAAGCCGCCTGCGAGCGAATCTTTGAGTTAAAAAATCGTCCTCTGCAAAAAAGTTTCATTGCACTTGTAGATGGCTTTCCAATGCTTGAAAAATATGTACCTGAATTTCATTCAGTTTGTTACGATCTCGCAGATTTGGCAAATAAGCCTTTAACTATCATTTATCCCAAAGCGCAGGGTTTGGCGCCATCGGTGCTTGCTGAAAATGGTTCTGTCGGTATTCGAATTACCAAAGATCCCAACTGTTTAAGGCTCATTCGAAGTATTCGCAAACCCATTGTGAGTACCTCAGCAAATATATCTGGGAAATCGAATCCAACTACTTTTTCGGAAATTGCTCAAGAAATCATAGCAAATGTCGATGCCGTTTTGGAACTACGCACAAACGAAAAAATGATCACCCCTTCGCAGATCATTCAGATTGATTTGGATGGAAGTGTAAAGGTAATTAGGAGATAAATTTCATGAAACTTGATAACAATTCAAGCGTCTATTTAATTCGATCAACTTAACTTTTTTAATTCCTTCATTGCAGAATATTATCTTTGCATCCACATGTCCAACAATTACGCAAAACATCTCACACATCCTGTTTTCAAGGTTGCCTCGCAGATAATCACCGAACAAAACCTAGAAGCCTATGTAATCGGCGGCTATGTGCGTGACCTTATTTTGGGACGCCCTTCGAAAGATATTGACATCGTTGTTGTAGGGAATGGGCTTGAACTTGCAAAAGCATGTGCCGATAAATTGAAGGTAAAAAAAGTATCACTATTTAAACACTTTGGCACTGCACAATTCAAATACAAAGACTTGGATGTTGAATTTGTCGGTGCACGTAAAGAATCCTACAGCAGTGATTCTCGCAAACCTTCTGTAGAGAGCGGCTCATTGAAAGATGATCAAAACAGACGCGATTTCACGATCAACGCCTTAGCTCTCAGCTTAAACGCTGAAAATTTCGGGGAACTCATCGATCCCTTTGATGGGATGAAAGATCTTGAAAACGGTATCATTCGCACACCACTTGAGCCGTCACAAACATACAGTGATGACCCATTGAGAATGATGCGTGCCATACGATTTGCTACTCAATTGGACTTTAAAATTGAAGGCAAAAGTTTACAGGCAATTTATGACAATGCTGAAAGATTAGAGATAATTTCCATGGAACGCATCATGGACGAAGTGAATAAAATAATCTTAAGTCAAACTCCTTCGAGAGGATTCAAGCTTCTTTTCTCAACTAAACTCTTGCACCAGTTTTTCAAAGAAATGGTGGATTTGCAGGGAATTGAAACTAAAAATGAAAAGTCACACAAAGACAACTTCTTCCATACGCTTGAAGTCCTCGATAATGTTGCTGCACAAAGTTCAAACCTTTGGCTACGCTGGTCGGCTATCATGCACGATATCGCAAAACCACCAACTAAAAAATTCGACAACGAAATTGGTTGGACCTTTCATGGCCATGAAGAACTTGGAGCTCGCATGACGCCCAAAATATTCACGCGCTTAAAATTACCGCTGGACTATAAAATGAAATATGTTCAGAAGTTAGTACGCCTTCATTTAAGACCAATTGCACTTGTCAAAGGTTCTGTTTCCGATTCCGCGATTAGAAGATTGCTCAATGAAGCAGGCGATGACATCGACGATCTCATGACCCTGTGTAATGCCGATATCACTTCCAAAAATGAATTTAAAGTCAAGCGATACAAAAAGAATTTTGACATCGTTATTCAAAAATTAAGGGCTGTTGAAGAAAAAGATAGGATTCGCAATTTCCAACCACCTGTTTCAGGTGAAATGATAATGCATACGTATAATATTGGTCCGAGAGCAGAAATAGGAACAATCAAATCAAGAATCAAGGAAGCTATTCTTGAAGGAGAAATTGCAAATGATCAAGCCGAAGCGATTCAATTTATGTTCACAATAGCAAATGAACTAGGATTAGTAAAAGTTAACGAGCCGATTTTGAACAAATAATCTTATTTTTACTCAGTCATTTCTAGATAAACAATTATGGCAGGACTTAAATTCAGAGTTCTTCTCGATACTGAAAAGGATACAGAAATCTTCAGAGATATTTTGATCAAGGACACGGATAGCTTCGAGGCCTTGTACAAAGCGGTCATTGCTTCTTTTCGTTTTGAAGGGGATCAAATGGCGAGTTTCTACGTTTCAAATGACAATTGGGATAAAGGTCATGAAATCAGCTTGATGGACATGACCTACGATGATGATTCTATCGATTCACCAGCCGCTGTAATGAAAGATGCTATTATCAAAGATTTCTTGGAAGAACCTGACCAGAAATTCATTTTGGTCTATGACTTCATGCGCATGTGGATCTTCCTACTGGAATTGATTGGCTACGAAAAAGATGGCCCTGAAAAACCAGAAATGTTACTTGCTGTAGGAATGGCACCTCCTGAGGACTCAAAATCAACAGCAGACAATGAATTGCTATTTGCTGGAGAAAATGACAGTGAAGAAGATGAAGATGAATTTGGTTTCAATGAATTTGATGACGAATTCGGAGATGATGACCTTGCAGGATTTGACGAATACGAATACTAATGATCGAAAAAAAAGGAGATCCAGTCGGGGCAGCAATTCTCGATTACACAAAGACTAGAAAACCAGACGACATAATTGTCAGTTCCGACATTTGTGAGGACGATGTGATTCCAGTAGAAGTACTTTTTAGAAACCAAAACGAAATGCCAGATCTTGAGCTAATGGCTTTAGAATCCTGCAAAGGAAGAGTATTGGATGTTGGTGCTGGAGCTGGAGCTCATTCAAAAGAGCTCATTGACAGAGGACTTGATGTTGATTCCATAGAAATTTCAGATGGTGCTGTTCAATACATGAAGAGTATTGGCTTAAATGCAAAAAAAATCAATTTTTTCGACCTCAAAAATGAAAAATACGATACGATTCTAATGATGATGAATGGTATCGGGATCGCAGGAAAATTATCGAATCTTGAAAACACATTGCTTCACGCTAAAAATCTACTCCAACCAGGAGGGAAAATATTGTGCGATTCCTCAGACATTAAATACTTGTATGAAGACGAGGATGGTGCCTTGTGGGTTGACTTAAATTCAGAATACTACGGCAATTTTCGTTTTCAAATGAAATTTAAAAAAGAAAAAGGTCCATGGTTTGATTGGCTCTATGTAGATTTCGAGAATTTGTTCAACGCCGCAAAAAATGTTGGATTAAAAGCCAAAAAAATATTGGATCAAGACGATCATTATTTAGCGGAAATCACATTAGCATAAATGTTTAGACTCCTTTTAGTTGCATTTGTTCTAACCCAGTTTAACAAACTTATTGGACAGGAATTGAAGCATACTTCTTTTCCCATGTCAGATAATGCGCTTCTTTGGAAAATTGAAGGTCCATACGTAAAAAAAGATTGTTATCTATTTGGCACAATGCACCTTATTGAAAAGGAGTATTTCTTTTTTCCTGAAAAACTAAACAAAATAGTTCGCAAGAGTGAGCAACTTGTGATGGAACTTCCCGGAATCCCCAATCAACTTGAGGTATTAGATTTGCTGCAACTAAAAGAAGGAAGTTTTTTTGATTTTTTCAATCCTCAACAAACAGAGTCAATACTTAATTGGGCAACATCTGAACTCAAAATGACAGAAAACCAATTTAAAACTACAATGGGCTCAATGAAGCCTTTTGTAGCAATTCAGTTGGCGGCACAGATGCATTTCTTGGGTAAAACCGAATCGTATGAAATGACATTGGAAGCTATTGCTCGAGACAACAACCTTGAAGTCAAAGGCTTGGAAACGATTGAGCAGCAACTTTCTTTTTTTGACAATCTTTCCAAAGAAAAACAAGCTGAAATGGTAATGGAAGTCATTCGAAAAAGCGACGAGTTGATTAATAGCACCCTGAAAATTGAAAAACTATACAATAGACAAAATGTTGATTCATTGTACCTTATGATTCATGAAGAAGGTGGGATCCTCTCTCAAGAAGAAAACACATTTCTAGAAGAACGAAACAAAAAATGGGTGCCAAAAATTGCAAGCTTGATTGCTCAGAAGAGAACATTTATTGCTATCGGTGCTGGACATCTTGGTGGACCAAATGGTTTAATACGGCTTCTTGAACAGAATGGCTACATCCTCACTCCCATAAAACTTGAAAATTAAAAATTGATGAAACTACTTTTCTTAAAAAAATTGTTTTTTACACTTTTAACCTTGTCAATACTTGCTTGTTGCAGAACTTATTCAGATGACGACAAACAAAATTTTGACAAGCAAATAAAAACGTACCTAAAGAGTAAAAATATCGTTTGCAAACGAAGTGATTCAGGGCTTTACTATAAAATAATAGAACCTGGAGATGGCAACTATATTCGTTTTCAAGACATTGTAACATTTAAATATGAAGGTAGGTTGATTGATGGTGAATTATTTGATAATCAAAAAGAACCAATCGAATTCAGAGTGCGAGATCTTATTGCTGCCTGGAAAGAAATAATGCTTGAATTAAAACCGGGAGCGAAAGCATTTTTGGTTGCACCACCTCAGTTAGGTTATGGAGACCATAAACTCGACGATATTCCACAAAATTCGATCTTGATTTATGAAATCGAGATTACAGATGTGAAATAATTTAAAAGAATCGTTGAAGAAACGATACAAACTTCTATTTTTGAAACGTAAAATTAAACGACACAAAAAACCGCAGTAATGAGTGTATTGGTAAATAAGAATTCTAAAGTAATTGTTCAAGGATTTACAGGTAGTGAAGGAACCTTCCATGCCGGGCAAATGATTGAATATGGAACAAACGTTGTAGGTGGTGTTACACCAGGAAAAGGAGGAACATCTCATTTAGAAAGACCTGTATTCAATACAGTAGCGGATGCCGTTAATTCAACTGGCGCTGATGTGTCTATCATATTTGTACCGCCTGCTTTCGCGGCAGATGCAATTATGGAAGCAGCAAATGCTGGTATCAAAGTAATTGTATGTATTACAGAAGGTATTCCTGTGAACGATATGATTAAGGCACGTGAATACATTAAAGGGTATGATTGTCGTTTGATCGGACCAAACTGTCCAGGAATTATTACTGCTGGAGAAGCAAAAGTTGGTATTATGCCCGGGTTTGTATTCAAGAAAGGAAAAATTGGTATTGTTTCTAAGTCCGGTACATTGACATACGAAGCAGCTGACCAAGTTGCTAAAGCTGGATTGGGAATTACAACAGCAATTGGTATTGGTGGAGATCCAATTATTGGAACAACAACGCGTGAGGCAGTTGAACTTTTAATGAACGACCCAGATACAGATGGAATCGTCATGATTGGTGAAATCGGTGGAAACCTTGAGGCAATAGCAGCGAGATGGATCAAAGAAAATGCAAAGAAGCCAGTTGTTGGATTCATCGCTGGTGAAACAGCACCAAAAGGACGCACAATGGGTCACGCTGGAGCAATCGTTGGTGGAGATGATGATACTGCTGAAGCGAAAAAGAGAATTATGAGAGAATGTGGTATTCACGTAGTGGATTCACCTGCGCAAATTGGCGCAAAAATGGCTGAAGTGTTGGGCGTTACTGCTTAATTTTTTATTCTTCTATAGAGTCTTTGGGCTGTCCTTTATTGGTCAGCCCATTTTTATTTACGAGAAATCAACATTTTTACTAAAAAAGAGCCCCAAAACCCAAACGATATGTGGTAAGATCCAAATGTTAAATTTGTAACATATATTTTTTTTTAGTTCGGAAAGAATGTCCTAATTTTGCCCCGTTTTTTCACCTAACAAAAATGCTCTCAACATTTTAGAACTTGATTGCTAGCTGAAAATGCAAATCACCTATCACTAACTTAAATGTTTAACTAATGAAAAAAATCTTATTTGCAACTAGTTTGATTTTTAGCAGTCTCATTGTTTTTGGACAAAGACCAGCGAAAATCAAACCGGCTTCTCAGAATTCGATTGAAATTTTGAAAGCAAAAACCAATCTTTCTCAGCGGACGAAAAATTCTTTGTGCGCAGATACATTGCGTTATCCATTGTTGAAAGAACAAACTCTAACAGATTCTGCGAGTGGCCAATTTTACACTTTCAGCGTTTGGGCATCCGATATAGAGGCAATCTCTCAAACATTCCTTCATGCTGGTGCTGGAGTCACAATTAGCGGTGTGGAATTTTTCGGCGCAAATTTTTATGATGCGACAATACCTTTAGGCGTTGCAGGGGGAATTACTGTAAGAGCACGACTCATGAATGTAAATGCTCAAAACAACCCAGTTGGTGGAGCTTTAGCTACAGGTACAGCTGTAATAAACAATACTGCACCTGCATTCAAATACATCAATTTCACGACTCCTTTTACTACCGTAGCTGCAACTGGGAACTATGCAATCGTATTAGATGTTTCAACAACCAATGGAATATTGGATGTATTCATGAACGATTCCTTCTCTGGACAGGTACAAGATGAAAACCTTTCTAGATTCAAGTCAAATTACTACACTAATTCAGCAGGCGCTTACGTTAGCTTTCCAACGTTAACAACTGGAGACTTGACAAACTTCCCTTCTGACGGAGTTGCGCCAGACCCTGCATACGATTTTGAGCCTATCGTTGCTCCTATCGTTTCATATAACATTACAAGCACTGCAACGGTTGCTGCAGACCCAGTGTGCCTTGGCATTGGTCAAACATTAACTGGTTCAGCTGGACCAACAAATATTCTTTCGAGCAGATTTTATAACTACCAAGTATTCGAACAATATTTCTTGGGAGCATCATCTGATTCAACTTACTTCTGGGATATGAGTGATGGCTCGCCATTTATTTGGGCATCTAACTCTAACTATACCTATGCAGATTCAGGTTCTTATGATGCTTATTTTGTTGTTTTAGGTGGATTATGGAATTCTTGCCTAGATTTTGCAGTAGATGCTGTAACTATCAATAAACCTTCCACAGCTCCAACAAGCATTACTGGAACTAATTCTCTTTGTAACGGACAAACTACTGCACTCACTGCTAACGGCGGTGTTGAAGGTTCAGATGCTACTTATGAGTGGGGAACTGGTTCAATTGTAGGGTCAAATATCATTGCTGGCGCTACATCGTCATCTTATACAACTGCTGCACTTTCTGCAACAACCACATATTGGGTCAGAAGAAAAGATCCTGCTCCATGTAGTACAACTACTACAGGAGCTACTGTTACAGTAACTGTGAATACACCTTCTACTGCTCCTACTTCAATTACTGGAACAACTGCAGTTTGTCAAGGATCAACAACAACGCTTACTGCTACCGGTGGAGTTACTGGAACAGGTGCTACATATGAGTGGGGAACTGGAGCTGTTGGTACAAACGTGATTGCTGGAGAAACGTTAGCTTCTTTAACGACTAGTTCAATTACTTCACCAGTAACTTATTGGGTTAGAAGAATTGATGGAGCACCTTGTAACACAGTTACTTCAGAAGCAACTGTGAACATTACAATTAATGCGCTTCCAACTGTATTTGCTAATACAACTAACAATTCAGTATGTGCGGGAAGCCCTACAACGCTTAATGCATCTGGAGCCTCATCTTATTCTTGGAACAATGGTGCTGGAACAGGTTCTTCTGTTTCTGTATCACCTACAACAGGTACAACGTATTTAGTGACTGGTACTGATGGAAACAATTGTACAAATACTGCATCGGTAGCTATTGCAGTTACTCCAACACAAGATGCTTCATTTAACTATCCTTCAAGTACATTTTGTTCGTCAGGAGCAAACGTGACACCAACGACTGCAGTTAGCGGTGGTACTTTTTCTTCTACAACCGGACTTGTATTTGTTAATGCTACAACAGGAGAAATTAATGTTGCCGGAAGCATAGCTGGTTCTTATGCTATTACCTATACAAATGCAGGTACGTGTCCTGGAACGACATCAGCTACCATCAATATTACATCTGCCCAAGATGCAACATTCAGCTACCCTTCAGCAAGTGTATGTTCTGGAAGTTCTAATCCATCACCAGTTTTTGGATCAGGTGCTAGTGCAGGAACATTCTCTTCTACAGCAGGTTTGAATTTTGTAAGCACTACTACTGGTGTTATCAACTTGGCAACAAGTACACCTGGAACTTATACTGTATTTAACGATATTGCAGCATCTGGTTCGTGTGCTGCTGCGCAAAATTCTTCATCAATTACTATTAAAGCTCTACCAACTGCAACAGTTACGGGTGGTGGTTCACAATGTGGAAATGCAACACCGATTGATGTTACTGTTACGCTAACAGGAGCAGGACCTTGGGATTTAGTGATTTCAGATGGTGCAGGTACAACAAATGTTTCAGGACAAACAACATCTCCATTGGTTATACCAGTTACTGTAAGTGGAACATACACTGTTACGACAGTTACTGAAAACGGATGCAGTGCTTCAGGTACAGGATCTGCCGCAGTAACATTCTCAAACGGCCCAACACCAACAATATCCCCGGTGAATTCGCTTTGTTCAAATGCAGGTGCAATTACGTTGGTAGCGAACCCTTCTGGAGGTACATTTACTGGAACAGGTGTAACAGGGACACAATTTAGCCCTGCCGCAGCAACGGTAGGAAGTAATGTTGTTAACTATTCAGTGACTGATGGAAGTGGTTGTACAGGATCTACATCTGTTTCTATTGTAGTTACAGCTGCGCCAAATGTTTCAATTACTCCAGTAAATGATATTTGTAACAATGCAACTGTAGTGACTTTAGCTGCTACTCCAGCAGGAGGAACATTCTCTGGAACTGGTGTAACAGGTAACCAATTCAATCCGGTTCAGGCACCAGGTAACTTCACTGTTTTTTATTCATATACTGACGGAAACGGTTGTACAGGAAATGCAGGAACTGCAATTACTGTTTTAGCATCACCTACAGCTTCATTGTCTGCATTCTCACCAATTTGTCTTGAAGATGGAGCGATTATTCTATCAGGTGGAGCTCCACAAAATGGTGTATATTCTGGAACTGGTGTAACAGGTAACCAATTTAATCCAACAGTTTCAGGAACAGGAACAATTACAATTGACTATACATTTACAGCATCAAATGGTTGTTCAGATAATGCTACGAATACAATTACAGTAAATGATTGCGCTGGTATTGAAGAAATTGCAAGCATCAACGCTTTAATTGCGCCAAACCCTGCATCAGATGAGTTAACAATCACAATCAACTCTGAGTTGAATAATGTTGTTTATTCAATGGTTAGTGAAGATGGAAAAGTTGTTATACCTACAACTTCAATCACCACTGCTATAACGTATATCAACGTGAATCAATTGGCTGAAGGTCTTTACTTTATTCAATTGAGCAATGCAAATGGTATTGCTGTTAAGAAGGTTATCATCAAATAATCTTAAATAATATTTTTCAGAAATGCCGGAGTAGATCTCCGGCATTTTTTATTTACAAAACCACCAAATAACAAAAATCTTCAGTAGAGAATAATGTTACCTTTGTAGAGATGCACTATGCAATTGTAGATATAGAAACAACAGGAGGAAGCCCAAAATCTTCGAAAATAACCGAGATTGCTATCTACAAGCACAATGGGAAAGAAATAATTGATGAGTATGTAACACTCATCAATCCTGAAATGAAAATCCCGGAATTCATTGTTCGTTTGACAGGGATTAGTGATAAAATGGTGGAAAACGCACCAAAATTTTTTGAAGTCGCACGAAAAATAATAGAATTCACAGAGGAATGTATTTTCGTTGCGCACAATGTAGGTTTTGACTACGGAATCATTCGACAAGAATTCAAAAACTTAGGATATGATTACCGAAAATCACATTTGTGCACGGTTAGAGCTTCTCGATATGTGATTCCTGGCATGGAATCTTATAGCCTAGGGAAATTATCAAGAAATTTGGGCATAGAAATAAAAGGTCGACACCGTGCAGGTGGAGATGCACTTGCTACGGCCCATTTGTTTACACAACTCATCGAAAAAGACCCACATAATTTAAGTACTTTCATTCAAGAAGAAATCAATCCCAAGGTATTACACCCGAATCTTGATTTGGAGTCATTGGAAAACATTCCTTCGAAAACGGGAGTTTACAAATTTTATGATGAGGACAATCGACTCATTTACATTGGTAAAAGCAAACAAATTAAAAGCAGAGTAGATCAGCATTTAAGGAATAATAAAACAAAAAAGGGTTCCCAAATGATGAAAGAAATTTCACGGATTGAAATTGACCTCACAGGATCTGAACTCATTGCTTTACTGAAAGAATCTCAATTAATCAAACATTATAAGCCGCTTTATAATCGCAGGCTGACACGCACAAAGTTTCCATTTGGAATTTATGACGACATCAATGAAACAGGTCATTTAAAATTAAAAATTGAGAGCACAGGCAAAAGAGAAAGTCAACCAATAATCAGTTTTTCAACACGTAATGAAGCAACCAGTTACTTAGAGAAAATTGTAGAACAATATTCTCTTTGCCAAAAATTATGTGATTTATATCCAACTCAATCAGCTTGTTTCCATTACTCTATCCAAAAATGCAATGGGGCTTGTATAGATAAGGAACAAGCACCTGCATACAATGAAAGAGTTCAGTCATTTATTGATAAATACACACTGAGCGGAGAAAGTTTTTATTTAATTGATAAAGGAAGAAACAAAAGCGAAAAGAGCCTTGTGTTGGTTGAAAACGGTACAATTGCAGGATTTGGATTTGCACCCTATCATTTTAACAATCAACCTGTTTTTAAATGGAAAAGATTCATTGAACTGACGCATGAAGATCGCGATGCACGCAGTATTCTAAATCTGTTCCTGCGAAAAAACAAAGAAATAAACATTGTAAAATTTTAACCAACAAAAAGGCCGACTAATTAGTCGGCCTTTTATTTTATCTAAGCTTAATTTTTAAGCTTTCAATCTCTTAGAGAAATCAATTAGAATTGGGGTTGCAACACACAGGGATGAGTACGTACCAATTACAACTCCAACCAACAAAGCAAACAAGAAACCTTTGATTGCTGGTCCACCGAAAATGAACATGATTAATACCACCACAAATAAGATCATGGAAGTATTAAACGTTCGACTCAATGTTGTATTCAATGATTTATTGATGATTTCATAATGGTGATCTTCTTCCTTGCTGCTTCGAAGGTTCTCACGAATCCTATCGAATACAATTACGGTATCGTTCATCGAGTATCCAATAACCGTCAAGATCGCAGCTATGAAGGCTTGATTAACATCCAAACTAAAAGGAAGGATACCATGTAAAAGAGCAAACACAGATATTACAAAGAAAGCATCGTGAATCAACCCTACAATTGCACCAATTGAATATTGCCAGTGACCGAATCGAATTAAGATGTATGCGAATATTGCTAGTAATGAAAGCGCAATCATTACATATGAATCAGTTGATAATTGGTTCGATATAGAAGCTGATACACTTCTTGATTCAATGATTTCAAAATTACCAGACTTTGCTTTGCCGGTCTCTAATCCTTCTATCACTTTTCCTCGCACAACTTCATTCGCACCATCGTTCTTCGACATGAAATTCGTAACGATTTCCACATTGTATTCATTGGATTTCGTTTTCAAATCAATGGAAGCTACTTCACCGTTTTCAATTAATACTTTTGACAAACTTCCTCGGATTTGCTCAATGTCAGCTTTCTTGTCAAATTTCACTACATACGTTCTACCACCAGTAAATTCAACACTTTGCTTCAAACCTCTTGTGAAAAGTGCCCCCATTCCTATTAAAGTAACTGTAATTGAGAAGATATAGAAGTATTTTCTTTTTCCTACCCAATCAAAATGAAGATTTTGGAACAAGCCCTCCGACATTTTAGTAAAGAAGCTAATTTTCTTTCCTTTCGCCAACCAACCTGTAATTACTAGTTTAGAAATGACAATTGCTGAGAACATTGAAGTAAAAATACCGATGATCAATGTTGTAGCAAATGATTCAATCTCACCCGTTCCAAACACTTTCAAAATAACTGCAACCAATAAGTGAGTTACATTGGCATCGATAATGGAAGGAAGTGCCTTTTTAAACCCAATGTCAATTGATCCAGGAATATCAACACCTCTGTATTGCTCCTCACGAATACGCTCAAAAATCAAGATATTTGCATCGACGGCTGTACCAATTGTAAGTACAATACCTGCGATACCCGCCAATGTTAAAACGGCACCAAAAGAAGCGAGACAGCCAAAGATAAATACAACGTTAGCTGCCAAAGCAATGTTTGCTGCGATACCAGCTTTGCTGTAGTACAAGTACATGTAAATCAATACAGCAAGGAAAGCAACTGCGAAAGAAACCAAACCAGATTTGGAGTTCTCAGCCCCAATTGTTGGTCCAACTTTCGTTTGTTCTTTAATTACACAAGGTGCTGGAAGTGCTCCTCCATTCAGTAAACCTGCAAGATCTTTTGCCTCGTCAATTGTAAATGAACCTGAAATCTGAGTGTTTCCACCAGTAATTGCATTGATTACGCGTGGTGCACTGTAAACAACATCATCCATTGTAATTGCAACAATTTTATTTACGTTGTCTCCAGTCATTTCAGCCCATTTATCTGAACCTTCTTCCGTCATTGTTAAGTCAACAGTGATTTTTCCAGATTGCTCATCGTACCCAGTTCTTGCATTTTTAATGTCTTTACCGCCTACTTTTGCTTTCCCAGTTTCAGGAACACGAATTGCATACAAAACATACGCTTGCTCTTTTGAGTTAACAGCCACATCCTCAAGATCAGCAGACCACATGAACTTCACATCTTCTGGGAAAACGCTCAATACATCCTCTCTTTTCAAAATTGCTTCAACTGCAGATTTATTTTCTGCTGCAACATACCCTAAAGCATAATCTCCAGCAGACTTAACAAAATCAGCCAGTCCTTTTTGTGAACCACCTAAACTTGTAAGCGACTCTAAAGATTTTGTTTTCGTAGTATCAGTTGAATCTTTTTTAGAAACTTCTAAATCTTCAACCTTGACTTCCTTTGTTCTCGACACCATAGTTGCTTGTTGCCATTGAGCAGCAATTTCACTTGGGAAGTAAGTCTCATAAAACTGAAGATTTGCAGTAGATTGTAACTTACTTGCAACAGTCGCCTCATCTTGAACTCCTGGAAGTTCAATGTAAAGTCTATTGTTGACCATATCACGTTGGATGTTTGGTTGAGCAACACCAAACTGGTTGATACGCTTGCTCATGATTTGCTCCACACCATCCATGGAAGAAGAAGCGATTTTGCGAAGGAACGCCTCTACGTCATCATCTGACGAATTAATTCCAAGACCTTCCAATTCAGATGTGGCCAACAAACGAACAACTGGCATTTTATTCACCTTTTTGTTCTCCTTGATAAACAATGAAATGAAATCACCACCTGAATTCGAATAGACACTCAATGCTCTTTCATAAGGCTTCTTAAATTGAAGATCACGGGGATTTCTCGCATAATTCTTAACCAATTCAGGAATTGAAATTTCAAGCGTAACGCTCATCCCTCCAACAAGGTCAAGACCGAATGCCAAACTTCTTTTCTTTGTCTCAGCGAAAGTTGAACCAAAAACAGGATAAACTTTGTTCTCTGCTTTCTCCTTCAAAATTTGATTTACAAATGCAGATTTTGCCAAAGCCTCTGCTTCAGGCTGAGAGAAGTCTACCGTAGTATTATTCGGAAGATTGCCGATGTTGTTATTCTTTGCTGCATCTAATTTAAGCGCTGCTACACGCTCGTTAGCCTCTTTCTCAGACTTGTCCTCCACTGAGTTAGAAACCCAAGTAAATGAAAGTTGGTACACACAAACGGCTGACAATAATATTGTTAAAAACCAAAAAAATCCTTTATTACGCATTTTCGTAAAACTGTTAGTTATCAATTAAAGCGCGCAAATATAGAATTTACGAATGGTAAAATCAACAATCTTCAATGAGTATTTCCGAAGTTTATCAACAACTTAAAATAGATTTAAAGTACCACCAGTTTATTTATCACCCAACGGCGCAGATTCGGCTGCAAATTCCACCAATCTTTCAGCGAAATGATCCCACGTAAATGCACCTCTTTTGGAATCAATTGACTTTTTAAAAACACTATATTCAGATTGATCAAAGTACTCCGCTATTGCGGCAGCAAGTGCCTCCTTGTTGTTAGGAGGAACAAATTTCCCCATATCTTGAACGGTCTGCCTCAATCCGCCAACATCGGTCACAATGACGGGTACACCAAAATGAAAAGAAGTAGCTGTAACTCCCGATTGTGTTGCTGAGCGATAAGGTAAAACACTGACATCGGCAGCAGAAAAATAAATATGGACCTCATCATCTGGAATAAATTTGTCGATAACTTTTACTCGACTTGTAATCCGAGGATCTTCTATGAAATGAGTGTAAGCCTCTCTATTGCTATAAAATTCTCCTGCAACAAGTAATGTATAAGAGTCATCAAGTAAAGAAAATGCCTCTAACAAGACATCAAGTCCTTTATAGTCGCGGATTAATCCAAAGAACAAAATAACTTTCTTTGTCGCATCCAATCCCAATTTTTCGCACGCCTCTTCCCGTTCTATTTTTTCAAAAAATTGATCATACCAGGGATGTTCGAGCATTAAAATGTGAGCATCGGGCCGCAGAGATACTAAATCATTCTTTACTTGCTCAGACATGACAACAAAAGCATCAAAATTTCGAACTAAAATTTTATTGAGCCAACTGTCAAAAAAGCGTTTTTCATGAGGCACTAGATTGTGAATTAAAGCAATACGCTTCGTGCTAGGTTTAAATCCTTTTGAACAAAAACTAAGAAATACTGAAAAGATGGACATCCAATAATTAGCGATGAATAAATCTGTTTGTATAGCCTTCAACTTTCTTCTAGCTCCAAAGTAACTGAATGGATTGAATGTACTCACAATTCTTTGCGCCCTGCCCTCTAATTCAGGATTTAACGTTGTAACAAACTGACTTGATCCTGGAAAAAGAAAATTAGGATATTGTTTTTTAAAGGTAAAAACTGCTACATCATGTTTTTTATCGAGTGATTTTACTAAGCGCTCATTGAAGTGAGCAATTCCTCCGCGAAACGGATAAAAAGCTGAAAAAATCGAAATTTTCATGTAGTAAAGAACCAAATGCTATTGAAAACCAAAACCAATGCAATTGTAAAAAATTTCATCGCCAGACTTCACATTTAACGTGTCAAAACCGTTGATCACTAAGTTTTTATAGTATTTCTGCAACAAACCAACATTCTTGGCATAGACCTCATATTTACGGCGGTAATCAATCAATGAGAAAAAATCTTCTTGTTCAACAACTAAAGTACTATCGAAATAGACCCCGTTAATGGTTTGTTTTTCATGAATATTGCGGTAATAAGCGTTTAGTTCAGGGTAAGAATTAAATGCATTGATGTTCCATTCTTTACTTTCTGTAGGTTCAAAAACCAATTTAACTACACGTTGATTTTCTTCAACTAATTCAGCTCTACGATCTGCTATGATGGTTGTCCAAACATCTGTTTGCACCCAGCTATCAGCAGCATTATTTCTTTTAAATCGAATGAATTTACGAGCGATACGCCCTTCATTATCTATAATTGTATCTCCAATCAAGGTTCTCAATTGATAACGCGTCGTATCATGAGGTATTGATGAAGTTGCATCATGATGAATTTCAAGGACATCATAATCGATGTATCGTCCTTCCTTTAAACCAAAATAACTGTATTGAAGGTCGTAATTAGCCTGATCCTTTTTACAAGAAAAAAACGCAAAGGTCAACAGAAGTGACAAAAAACCAAATTTTGACATGTTTCGGATCATAATACGAAAGTACAAAAAAAGATTTCTAATTTGATTTACCTTCAGCGGCTTGTTTCTTAATCTGATTCAGCCTTACTTCAAGTTCTTTTCCTTTGATCACTCGGCCTTGTAGGTAATATTGTTTCCCCACCTCTTTTCCTGACTCATCAAACGATTTTGTCCATCCATTGCGCAAGCCCTCTTTAAAGCATTCCTCAATCATAATTGAGCCGGTAATACTGTATTTCATCCAGAAACCTGATTTCTTTCCATTCAAATAATTCCCTTTTTCCTTAATCGATCCGCCATCAAAATATTCTATAAATTCTCCTTCTAAAACTCCTTCTCTATAATTTGATACGGAAGAAATAATCTGAGATTTATCATTTGGATCTTCTGGAACGAAAAAAATGGTTTTTTTGCCATGGAGTAAATCCGCCTTATACGTTTCTTTGTTACTCAACCTACCGGATGGACCAAAATTGCTCCAAACTGAATCTTTTTTAAGATTGATATAAATCCCTTTACTCATAATCACCCCATTTTCATGGTAAAACTGAGTATCTGAGCGATTTGTGCCGTCTATGTGTTTTACAATTGCCTTCAACTTAGACGATTGATAATAATACATGAATGTACCGACAGGCTTATCATCTTTGAATTGTCCTTTGTATTGATAAACCTTTGTCCCAGGATACAACTTACTCCATGGGCCTTGCTTCTTACCATTAGAATCAATAGCATTTTGCGAAAATCCCTGAAAAGCAATTATGAGAAATAAAAGTAGGTTCTTCATCTTTCTAAAAGTTGTGTAAATTCAAAAAGACTTTTAACGGTCACATCTGCTTTTACTTTTATTGGTTCAACAGTTTCTATCCTGACAGTTTTCATGCCAAGGTTTTGTCCAAAAACAATATCAGAATCTGAATCACCAACCATTACAGCTTTATTAAACTCCACCATCTTATGCTGACGTTGCGCCAATAAGGCCATTCCAGGTTTTGGTTTACGAAGGTAATTTTCTGGCCCCGCAATTCCTGGAGCATAATAACATTTTGCAATTCGTCCTCCCATTTGTTCAATGTGACTAGACATATAACCGTGAATTTCTTGTAGGTTACTTTCTGTCATCAATCCTTTTGCGATACCTTGTTGATTCGTTACAACGAAAACCAATCCGAAAAAATTGGAAAGTTGAACAATCGATTCAGGGACTTTTGGCAAAAAGTGAAATTCATCGATCGACCTTACATATCCTTCCATTATCCGCTGGTTGATCACCCCATCCCGATCAAGGAAAAGCGTCCAGGTAGAATCGATTTGCCAATCAAGCTTCTCCAATTTCTTTTTCGATAAGGTAGACATTTCGTGTCGATGAATTTCGGCCTATTAATTCAGCTAAAAATCCTGCAAGGAAAAACTGTACGCCAATAATCATGGCTGCCAAAGCAACGTAAAACTCTGTTCGCTCTGCAATCAATTTTGCAGACCTATTTAAAAATAACTTATCTATTCCGATGTAAAAGGAGAATAGAAAACCAATAAAAAACATCAACGTTCCTAATGCTCCAAATAAGTGCATTGGTTTTTTACCGAATTTACCCATAAAAACTACAGAAAGTAAATCAAGTGGCCCGTTTAAAAAGCGATTCAAACCAAATTTGGTTTTACCATATTTTCGCGCCTGGTGCTGAACTACTTTTTCTCCAATATTTGTAAACCCGGCATATTTTGCAAGAGGCGGAATATACCTGTGCATATCGCCATACAATTCAATGCTTTTTACAACAACATTCTTGTAAGCTTTTAATCCACAATTAAAATCATGCAAATGAATACCCGTTAAACGTCGTGCTGCCCAATTATATAATTTCGTAGGAATTGTTTTTGTAATTGGATCGTATCTTTTCTTCTTCCATCCAGAAACCACATCAAAATCCTCTTCTGCAATCATTCGATACAACTCAGGAATCTCATCAGGTGAGTCTTGCAAATCTGCATCCATCGTGATCACAACCTTACCTTTTGCCAAATCAAATCCTGTGTGAAGCGCAGCAGACTTTCCATAATTTCGCTGAAATTTTATTCCCTTGACATTTTTATCCAAGCTCTGTAATCTTTCGATTTCCATCCAAGAGGCGTCTTTGCTGCCATCATCAATAAAGAGGAGTTCATAGCTAAACTCATTAGCAAGCATAACCTTTTGTATCCATTGGTGCAATTCCGCCAATGATTCTTCTTCGTTAAAAAGTGGAACAACGATAGAAATGTCTTTTGTTGTAATCAATGTGTTTGTGTTGATTGAAGACAAATATAGTCATTGAAAAATTGTGTAAACGAAACTCAATGAACAGAATTCAACAATTAATCCTTTAAAACCTTGGCATTCAAGACGGCCGATTTAAAAATGTAAAATCCACTTCTCAACGAACTGACATCCAATTGCAATTCGCTCGTTTGACAAATCCCCGAAAAAACGACCTTTCCGTTTAAATCCAATAGTTGAAAATCACCAATTGATTCGGCACTTTTTACTATTAACTTATCACTTACAGGATTGGGATAAACGGTCCCTTCATTCATTGCAACGCTGTTTGAGCCCAAAACATTGCTATTCGAAATATAGAAATAATCAATCCCAGCTTCGGTTATATTGACATTTGGATCGTTGTCTGAAACTCTAAAAACAACTTGCATTGTAGCACTCGTAGTGATGTAATCACTCAAGCGAATACTCATTGGCACCCATTGATAAAACAAATTTTCGTACGCTGGAAGTTTTGCAATTACGCTAGCTGTAAATCCATTCGTTACAACAATTTTCAGCGTGTCATCAGGAGGATTTCCATGGTAGCAATAAAACCAATAGTTAAAATTCAAATATGGGTCAGTATAGGAAGTTAAATCCATGGATGGAGATGTAAGCACTGTCACTCCGCCATCCACATCATCCAAATCGGGATTTAAAGAAGCATCATTACCTGTCACATAAGCTTTGTCTGTACAATCAAATCCAGCATCATTTCCAGGTGCTGAACCAGACGATGTGGATCTCGGCTTTCCACGTTCCCAAGCACCTGTAGAGGCATTTCCTCCAACAATCCATCCAAGGTCAAATGTAAATTCGTCGTGGTATCCTTTTTCAAGGTATATGTTTAACACACTGGTATTTTGATCGATCACTTGACTAAAACAGCTCGGGAAATAACCCCATTTGACAACAGAAACATCATATTGTTCTTGATAATACAACGTCATTTGTTCCTGTCCCAACCCATTTGTAATTCCCTGTTGTTCAAGAAGTGGGACCTTCATTTGAATGAGCGCATCCGCAATAGGCAATGAAGAAAGGGCATCATACACATTGATTGTCAACTGAAAAGGCGGAATTGGAATAAGTTGTACATTTTGAATTGCTATTTGACCTTGCACCAATTGAACTGAAAGTGTTTGTGAATAATAACCCACTTTCGAATATATTACATCATATGTGCCAGTGGCTAGGATTCCAGTTTTATAAGATCCATCTACTCGCGATAATTCAATTTGATCGTCAGCAATAATTTGTATTGAAACACTTTGGATAGCCGCTAAAGTTGAAGCATCTGTTACCATTCCTTCAAGGTAAGCTGCCTGTTGGTAATTTACGCCAATAATAAACAATCCTTCAGTAATATCACTCGCCAAAAGATTACCTGATGGCAAAAAAGGATAAACACCCCAGCAACCATCAAATCCACTTGTTTGAGTCGGATAGGTGTCAAATTCGGCAACCTTCACCATATTGTCAGGATTAGTTATGTCATGGACAACAATTCCATCTGAATAATAACTGGTAATCAAATGATTACCTCTAACATGCGCATTATGTGGAACAACTCCTTGTCCAGGTGAATTTTGAATCCGATCAATTTCAACCATATTTTGCGGATCACTAATGTTGTAAGCCGCTATAAATGCACCCGAAACTTCGTCTGTAGTAAAGGCAATTTGACCGTCATTAGAGGGCCAAATATTATGAGCAAAATTATTTGGAGTATTTTTCGTTCCTAACAAAATCGGATTGGATTTATCTGATACATCAACTAAACTCACAAATCCATCTGAAATGTGAGCCAAAAACATAGTATCATTTCGAACAAACCCATCGTGCACATACCAGTCGTCAAAGAAACCAACCTCAATTGGTTGCATAGGATTTGTTTGAACATCAAGGATTAGAGCACCTCCATTTCCGCGATTTGAACCAAAAATATATGCGAAACCGTTTTCATCCACAAAGCAAGTGTGCGCTGAAAGTAATTGAGAGGTTGAGTTACCAAAATAGGTTGAGGTAGGCAGAACAGTAGAACTAGGTAAAGGACTTAAATCAATAATCAACAAACCATCATTCGCTTCGGTAGTGACATATGCATAATCACCGTACACACAAGGGTCTCGCCATATAGATGTTGAACCAGCAATCCAAAAAATTTCTGTTGGAGAGGTAGGGTCAGTTACATCCAAGATCGAAGTACCTTCTGTCGTCCCAACAATTGCATACTCTTTTCCTGTTTCATCCACGTAACCCCAAACATCATTCAAATTGGCTTGATGTAAAGCTTCGTAATTCACATGACCAAGAAGAACGGTGTTTATTTGGGAAAAAGTCGTGATACTGAGAAAAGTAAAAACAAGTATCAGAATGAGATTTTTCATATGTTTATTTTGTATCTTTAAGTTCTTATTGAACGTGTTAGCAACCAAGAAGTGAAAGGCCGTTTTAATATGTGTCTTGTTTTTAACGATTCTCTTTTTAGCTTATTTTATCCAAGTATTTTAAACGAAATTTCATTGAAAAAGGTCAGGCTAAAATTAGTTCAATAAGCTTCAGAAAAATTACTTTTCGGCACACCTCAAATTCATGTCAGCAACAATTTCTTCCGGGGACAAATAGTACTTTTTATTCTTTTCTCGATACCAGTTCTTTACTTTTCTGTTCCTATGAAAAAAATTAACTCCCTCGAGAAGCTGAGCTCCCAAACCATGCCTTATCGTTTCTCGATCCGCAGTGTGTTCAGTACGTTTCAGTACGTTCTTGTCAAAAACATAGGAGGCAATAAAATTTAAAAGTTCAACATTGTTTTTTTTACTGTAGTCAGTAATATGTGCCATTTCGTGACCAAGCCATCCGACGAGTGAATTAAAACTTAAATCCTTATAAGTTATTCCGGTATACCCTTCATTGGTGTTGATATTTATCACGTAATTTCTATTTTTCTTTAACCTGAATACAAAATCCCATTTGGGTTGTGCTTGCATGGTCGACGAGATGGATTTCAATCTTAATTCTATTTTCGACTTTCTTAATTCAGGATAATGAGATAAAGCGGTATAATATGCCAACTTCAAGGTGGAGTCATCGGAATAAACTTTATGATCGTTTTTATATGAAAGGTCGAAGTAAGCCATTGAATCTGCGTAAGCCGATTGCTCAAAATAAAAAGTATCGCAAAAAATCGTAGTGCAACTTTCGGTTTGACCGATTGCAAAATGGGTAGACAGAAGACCGATTATAAGAATAAAGCGCACAAATGAATCTTGATGTACTAATTTAAACTTTTTAGACTAAAATTCAAATAAAAAACTTTTCATTATCATCTTTGTCAATATCAAGATCCAACTATTCACTATCACAAGATAAATAAAGCTGCAACAATAAAAATGATTAGTATGGCAATATATTGCCATACGTCGACAAAATAAGGGGAATACCTTTTGTATATTTCTTTTAACGACATGTCCCAAAATTAAGAAAACCAAACAATGTTGATTTATAAAAAGCAGCTGAAACAAGGCCTATTTTTCTTACATTTGAATTCCTAAATAGCAACTATGGCAAAAGAATCCATTATTGAAACAACAGATTCGTTGGACTTTCAAACATTTAAAAATGAAGTTTTGGAAGACTTCCGTTTGGCTAATATTTCTCGTGAAGCATCTTTATTGGGGCGCAAGGAGGTATTGACAGGCAAGGCAAAGTTTGGAATCTTTGGTGATGGCAAAGAACTTGCTCAAATCGCTTTAGCCAAGCAATTTCAGAATGGAGATTTTCGATCTGGTTACTACAGGGATCAGACCATCATGCTGGCTATTGGTCAATTGAATGTGCAGCAATATTTTGCAGGTTTGTACGCCCATACAGATGAAGATATTGAACCTCAATCGGCTGGTAGACAAATGGGCGGACACTATTCAACCAGAAACCTCGATAAAAATGGCGAATGGGTTGACTTAATGTCCCAAAAAAATAGTTCATCGGATATTTCTCCAACTGCAGGACAAATGCCTCGCTTACTCGGCTTGGCTCAAGCTTCTAAAGTGTATAGAAATAATCCTGTTTTAAGAGAATTAGAAAAATTCAAGAAATTCTCTAATCAAGGCAACGAAGTAGCTTTCGGAACTATCGGCGATGCCTCTACTTCTGAAGGACCGTTTTGGGAGACAATCAATGCTGCGGGAGTTCTTCAAGTTCCGATGGTAATGTCTGTTTGGGATGATGGATATGGGATATCTGTCCCACGTGAATTTCAAACTACCAAAGGAAGTATTTCCGAGGCATTAGCAGGCATGCAGCGCACGAAGGATAAACCAGGATACGAAATATTCTTGACCAAGGGGTGGGATTATGCTCATTTGTGTGAGACGTATGAAAAAGCTGTAAAGGTTGCGCGCGAAGAACATGTGCCTGTTTTAGTGCATGTGAAAGAAGTTAATCAACCACAAGGTCATAGTACCTCAGGTTCGCATGAGCGATATAAAACACCAGAGCGTTTGCAATGGGAGATTGATTTTGATTGCATTAACAAATTCAAACAATGGATTTTAGATTTTGATGCTAATGGAAATACTATAGCTTCAGCGGAAGAATTGGATCAAATTCAAAAAGAAGCGAAAACATTTGTTCGTGATCAAAAAAGTGCTGCGTGGAAAGCATTTACAGACGACATCAATATCGAATTAAAAGAAGTTGTTTCTATCATGAAGCAAGCAGCTGAAGAAAGTCCAAATGGTGTTTTTATTTTAAAAGAAGTAGAAGCCTTAGAAAAAGCATTTGAACCTATTCGAAAAGATGTAATGTCATCAGCTAGAAAGGTGCTACGAATGTTACGAGAAGAAAAAACGGGCTCTAAATCGGCTCTTTCAGCTTGGATTACAAAAAAACAAGATCGCAATTTTGACAGATACAGCTCGCTTTTGCATTCAGGTTCAAAACAATCAGCTTTAAGTATTCAATCCGTAAAGGCAGAATACGATGGATCAAACACAATGGAGGATGGTCGAATCATACTGCGAGAGAACTACAAAAAAATATTTGACAAATACCCTGAAGCCCTTGTTTTTGGGGAAGATGCAGGGAAAATTGGCGGTGTTAACCAAACACTTGAAGGATTGCAAGATCTGTATGGTGCATTGCGTGTTTCAGATACGGGAATTCGAGAATGTACGATTATCGGTCAAGGAATTGGAATGGCGATGCGTGGATTACGTCCTATAGCTGAAATTCAATACCTAGATTACCTGCTTTATGCTATTCAAGTACTATCGGATGATTTGGCAACAGTTCAATATCGCACGAAGGGAGGACAAAAGGCACCATTAATAATAAGTACACGTGGACATCGCCTTGAAGGAATCTGGCACAGTGGTTCCCCAATGGGAATGATTGTGAATGCACTTAGAGGAATTTACGTTTGTGTTCCAAGAAACATGACGAAGGCTGCAGGATTCTACAACTTATTGATGGAAGCAGATGAGCCAGCACTTGTCATAGAACCTTTGAATGGTTATAGAACGAAAGAATTGATGCCAATAAATATTGGTGAATTCAAAGAGCCACTAGGAATTCCTGAAATTGTAAAATCAGGTAAAGATTTGACGATGGTTTCTTACGGATCAACATTCAATTTATGTGAAGTTGCTTGCAAGCAATTATCTGAAATGGGTATTGAAGTAGAATTGATCGATGTGCAAACACTCCTTCCTTTTGACATCAATCATGTTATTAAGGATTCTCTAGCAAAAACAAATCGACTTTTGATTGTTGACGAAGATGTTAGCAGTGGAGCTACGGCCTACATGCTTGATAAAATACTTGTTGAGCAAAAGGGATACTATCATTTAGATTCTGCACCAGAAACACTTAGTGCAAGAGATCACCGTCCAGCTTACGGTACAGATGGAGACTATTTCTCAAAACCAAGCATTGATGATATTGTGGAAAAATCATATGAAATAATGCATGAAGCAGAACCGATAAAATTCCCATCTATCTATTGATTAGTTTATAGCTCTTGAAGTATTTCCATTACCGTTGAAAAAGACCATGATGGACATACAGAAAATGAAGGAGGCAACAGTCGTTTGCTTGCCTCAATAAAACAGAAAAGGCTGCCAAAAATGGCAGCCTTTTCTGTTAAATTCAACCAGCCATCGTTCAAATAAACACGAATGGGCCAGCAATAAGTCCAATTGCACAAGCAATTAACACACAATATTGCAAGACCGTTGGTCGCGGTGTTTGTGTTTCCTCTGTATGATCTGAAGCTAGAAAAGTCATCAGCATTTTTAAGTAATAATAAATTCCTATACCAGAATTCAAAATTGCGACGATGACCAATTCAGTGTATTGTTTGAATGCATGAGAAAAGACCATGTACTTACCGAAGAATCCTGCCAACGGAGGGACACCCGCTAATGAGAGTAAACCCAGTGCTGCAATTACACCAACTACAGGATTTTTTCTTCCTACGCCTCTGAAACCTTCAAGATCATCACTTTCATTCGTAATTGTAAGTGAAATAACGATTAACGCAATCACTGCAAAACCATATCCCATTAGGTAGAACCATAGGTATTCAATATTCTTTATATGAGAGAGAAAATCTCCTTTAACGACCAACAACGATAAAAGTGCATATCCAGCATTCGAGATACTTGAATACGCTAAAATTCTTTTAAATTTAGTTTGACGCAATGCTGATAAATTCCCAACAAACATGGTTACCATCGCTAAAACATAAATTGCGCTCACCCAAATCTGACTTGCCTCACCAAATACAAAAGCGAACATTTTCATGAAAGCAAACATTCCAGCTAACTTCACTACAGCTGCCATGAAACCTGTCACAATATTTGGACTTCCAGCGTATACATCCGGACTCCAAAAGTGAAATGGTGCAGCCCCTACTTTAAATAGGAAACTTGCCATGATTAACAGGATACCAACAGACAGCATAGAACCTGAAGCTCTGCCATCTCCGATCGCATTTGCAATTTCTGCAATTTGAAAACTACCAGTTGCACCGTATAACCATGCAATTCCAAACAAAAGGATTCCCGTTGCAAACGCTCCAGTAAAGAAATATTTTACCGATGCTTCTGTAGAAAGTATATCTTTCTTTTTAGAACCTGCCAAAACATAAATTGGAATAGACATAATCTCAAGACCAAGAAAGAACATGAAAAGATCTGTAAACCCAATCATACACATTGCGCCAACTAGAGAAAATAAAATCAATGAAATATATTCTCCTGTATGCTCAGGTTCTCGTTTAAAATAATCATAACCACCTGCAATAATGAGTAAACCGAAGATTAAAGCAAGCATCGAATAAACGATCGAAATTCCATCAAATTCCAACCCTTCATACTTCACTAAATTGTAAGGATGATTTAATTGAACAGCCAATAATGCTATTGCAGTTGAAAGACCCGTCAATGCGGTAACAAGTACCAAAACAGGTTTCTTTGCCATTGCGATAAACATGGTAATCAAGCCTGTAACAAAAACAACTATTAAAGCGTCCATATTATGGTATTAAAATATTTGTAGCTTGTGTTGATTGCATCAAATTATCCAAGCTAGGTCCAACAAAATTTAGCACTGACTGCGGATAAATTCCAAGAATCAAGATTACCACAGTTAGTAGAAAAAACACAAGGAGTTCATTCCATGTAAGATCTTTAAACGATTCCAATTTCGGAGCTCCAAACATACTTAATTGATAAGCCCTTAACGTATAGACAGCACCAAACACCAACGTTGTTCCTGCAAGAAGGCCTATAATCCAATTGTATGAATACAGCCCTTTTAACAGAAGGAACTCACCGATAAATCCAGAGCTGAAAGGTACCGATACGGAAGCAAAACCAATAATTGCAAACCAAAACGCAAACTTTGGAGCGAGTTTCGCGACTCCTCCCATTTCACTTAATTCACGGGTGCCTAATCGGTCTTCCAATATTCCAGCAGCCAGGAACAATCCAATTGCGACCAAACTATGATTGATGATCTGAATAAAGGATGCTCCCAATGCTTCTTTGTTAAACAAAATGATACCTGCAGCAATCAATCCAACGTGACTAATAGACGCAAAAGCAAACAATCGTTTTACATCACTTTGTTTTATTGCAATTATTGCCGCGTAAATGATACCAATTAATCCTAAGACGATTACAATATTCTTCATGTCCCCTAATGCCTCTGGAGCCAATGGAATCATCCATTTAATCATTCCATACAATGCCATTTTCAGCATCAAAGCAGACAAAAGCATTGTACCAGCCATTGGTGCCACTGTATACGTTGATGGTTGCCATGTGTGAAAAGGAACCAATGGTATTTTAATTGCAAATGCAAGGAAAAAACCAGACATAATCCAGAACGCTGCCTTCGATGACAATTGAACTGCAACCAGACTATCATGGGAGAAATCATTCGTATACGTCCCCAATGCCATTAATGACAGAAGCATAGCCAATGAGCCAACAAACGTATAAATGAAAAACTTCACCAAAACATGTTTCCTCTCAGACCCTCCGTACCATAATGCTATTAAGAAGATAGGAATCAGTGTTAATTCCCAGAAAATATAGAACATAATTCCATCCAACGATGTGAACACTCCGATTAGTCCAAATTGCATCAACAAGACCATCGCATTGAAAGCTCTCTCCTTAGCAGAGTCGCGGTTAAGATTTGCTAGTAAAATCAATGGTGTAATAAAATTAACAAGCAACACCATTAATAATCCTAAACCATCGTAACCCATTTTAAAGGTCAAACCATAGTTTGTAATCATCTTTGGTTCAAACAATACTACAGTCCAACCTGGGGTATAATATGCCACATGCACACATGCAGCAATTAATGAAGAAAAAGCACCCGTTAAACCAACATATCGCACCAAATTTTTAGGGGCAAATGCTGCGATGAGTGCAAAAACTAAAGGTATACTAAAAAGATCCAAAGCTTAAAATTTTACTAAGTAATAAACCATCAACCCAACAATTCCAGACACCATCCAGAAAAGGTAAGATGAAACAATTCCAGTTTGCCATTTGCGCACCAATTGACCTGATTTGTCAATAAGAGAAGTGATTCCAAAAATCGTTTTATTCAACACAAATAACTCAACAAATTGATGCAATTTGACAGATAACCACTCTAGGGGTTTAACAAACAAAGCATTATAGATTTCATCAAAATAAAGCTTCTTATTCGATACCAATTCCCATCCTTTCAAATCTTCGTCTCTTTTTGCAAGTGAGCCTTTTTTAACATAAACGACAAACGAACCAAATAGAATAATTAACGTCATCACGACAGCACCACCCATCAAAAGCATGGCCTGAGAATTTTCCAAATGATGCATTTTAATTAATTCAAGACCTTGCGTATTGTGCTCAAGGTAATGTGACATCCAATGTGTTCCTGATTTTAAAATCACACCTGGAAGGTTAAGCGCTCCACCCACAACAGACAAAACCGCCAAAACCATAAGTGGCAACGTCATATTTAATGGACTTTCATGCAAATGGTGCTTTGTTTCTTCTGTCCCTCTGAATTCACCATGGAATACTAAGAAATACAATCGGAACATGTAGATGGCTGTCATGGCCACAGACAACATTAAAATCCCGAACAAAGCCGGATTGTGCATGACAGCATGTGCTAAAATTTCATCCTTCGAATAGAACCCAGATAGAAGCGGAAAACCAGCAATAGCCATGGTACCTATCAAGAATGTTATGTGCGTAATTGGAATGTATTTTTTCAAACCACCCATTTGACGAATATCTTGTTCATGATGCATTGCATGAATAACGCTTCCTGAACCTAAGAATAATAAAGCCTTGAAGAATGCATGTGTCGTTACGTGAAACATGGCAGCCGTGTATGCCCCCATCCCTAAAGCGACAAAAAGCAAGCCAAGCTGAGAAACCGTTGAGTATGCCAACACTTTTTTTATGTCGTTTTGACGTAATGCCATAAACGCAGCAAATAATGAGGTTGCAAGTCCAACATAAAGCATGATATCTTGTGTCGCCGGAGCCATTTCAAAGAAGAAATTTGATCGAACAACCAAGAAGATACCAGCTGTAACCATTGTTGCAGCGTGGATCAAAGCGGAAACCGGTGTTGGGCCAGCCATGGCATCTGGAAGCCATGTAAACAAAGGAATTTGAGCACTTTTACCAGTGGCCCCAATAAACAGACACGCTGTTATTCCAAACATCATCCACGTTGTTGGCTCGATATTTTGAACAAGTAATTGATTTGCCAGCTCTGTATACTCAAGCGTTCCAAATTGAGCCAGAATTAAAAACAAGCCGATAAGTAACCCAAGGTCACCAATACGATTCATTATAAATGCTTTTCTCGCAGCAATTCCATTGAGCATTCCTTTTTCTAAATCACTGTAATGGAAACCAATCAGCAAATAAGAACAAATACCTACTCCTTCCCAACCAAAGAAAAGCATAAAATAGTTACTACCAAGTACTAGAATCAACATGGCAAAAATGAAAAGGTTCAAATAAGTAAAAAACTTATAATACCCTTCATCCTCTTTCATATAACCCATTGAAAACAAATGAATCAGTGATCCGACACCCGTTACAATCAACGTCATCCAAATGGACAATGAATCCAATTGCAATCGTGCATTAAGTTCAAAATCACCAAGAGAAAGCATGGTAAATAGATGCACCAGTTTTTGGTCATGCACAGAACTGAAAACTATTAGGGCAAAGGCAAAGGCAATAAACATTACACTTGTAGCAATTGCACCTACGACTACTTTTGGAAGATCTCTGCCTATTGTACCATTTATCAATGCACCTGCAAGTGGCAGGGCAAGAATGCAAATTATCAATTGATCTATTGACATGATTTACCCGTTTAATTTATTGAAGAGACCGACATCAGTTGTTCTCAAGTTTCTGTAGGCCATAACTAGGATTGAAAGTCCAACAGTCGCTTCTGCCGCTGCTACTACCATTATGAAAAAAACAAATATTTGACCATCTGCTTTTCCAAAGTACGTTGAAAACGCTACCATCAATAAATTAACAGCATTCAACATTAATTCAATACACATCAGCAAAATGATTGCGTTGCGTCGCACTAATACACCGATAGCGCCAATGCAAAAAAGGAGTGTCGACAGCACAATGTAGAATTGTATTGAAACACCTGATTGAAAAATACTAGCTAAAGTCATTTTAATCTATAATTTGTTTTTCACGTTTCGCCAATAAAACAGCTCCAACCATTGCTGCAATAAACAACACGGATGAAACTTCGAAAGGCAACACATATTTTGTAAAGAGTAATTGTCCAAGATTCTGAACCAAACCTTGGTCATTCGTTGCAACAGTATTAACCGTAGCTAGAACAACCCCCTCTTTTAATGCTGCAATGAGTACTGTGAATAATCCTCCACCTGCAACCGCTGCTGCAATTTTTATCATCAAGGATGTTTTAGGTTCGTTTTCTTTACTTAGATTCAGTAACATCAAAACAAATAAAAACAATACCATGATTGCACCAGCATAAACGATGATATTCACCACTGCAATAAACTGAGCATTCATCATGATGTAATTTGATGAAATCATGAAAAACGTCAATACAAGGTAAAGTACGCTTCTCACTGGGTGCTTACTGAGAACTACCATCAAGGCCGAACCAATGGTTAAACCACCCAAAATAGTTGCAATTAATTCTAAACTCATTTCTCTGTTCTTTTTCCTGTATGTTGACGCTTTGTGATATCAATTCGATCATTGATATCCTCTACTAATCTATCTTTTGCGTACACAAATTCATTTCTCTCAAAATTTGAAGGAACAATACGATCAGTTAAGAAAATTGCCTCCTTTGGACAAGCTTCTTCACACAATCCACAGAAGATACAACGCAACATGTTTATTTCGTACGATTCTGCATATTTCTCTTCTCTGTATAGATTTTCCTCGCCCTTGTTTCGCTCAGCCGCTACCATTGTAATTGCTTCAGCAGGACAAGCAACTGCACATAATCCGCATGCCGTGCAATTTTCACGTCCTTCTTCATCACGCTTCAATACATGTTGACCACGATAAACGGGAGCGAATTCACGTGTTTCCTCCGGATATTTAACAGTATTGTTTTTACGAAACAAATGTTTGAATGTAATCCACATTCCTCCAAGAATTGCAGGAATATAAATTTTCTCCATAAAGGTCATTTCCTTCTTGGAAACTACTTTTTTTCTGTCGGTTAAACTTTGCATATTTTCAATTCTTAATTAAACCAACCTTCTCTGAAAGCGACTACTAAACCGGTAATCAACAAGTTGATAAGTGAAATAGGAATTAAGCTCTTCCATCCCAAATGCATTAATTGGTCAAATCGGAAACGTGGAAGGGTCCATCTGATCCACATGAAAACAAACACGAAGAAGAACGTTTTTGCGAACATTGCAACTAATCCTAGTAGGGCGAGCGTATTTCCTGAAAAATTGTCCATTCCAGGGAAGTTAAATCCGCCGAAAAATAGCACTGAAATAACTGCTGAAGAAGTGAATAGACTCACATATTCTGCGAAAAGAAAGAATCCCATTTTCATGGAGCCATATTCTGTATGGTAACCACCTATCAATTCGCTTTCACATTCCGGCAAGTCAAATGGAGCGCGGTTCGTTTCAGCCAATGCACAAATAAAAAATACGATGAAAGCTACTGGCTGATAAAACACATTCCAATTCATTCCATGCTGCGCGTTCACGATGTCCCGTAAGCTCAAACTTCCGGAAAGCATTACAATTGTAATCACACATATTCCCATCGCTAATTCGTAAGAAATCATCTGCGAACTTGCACGAATTGCTCCGTACAAAGAGTATTTGTTATTGGAAGCCCAACCACCAATCATAATCCCATAGACACCAATTGATAAGAATCCCATAATAAACAATATACCAATGTTAACATCTGCAACTTGCAATGCAACACTCTGCCCCATCATGAATAGATCTGTACTCCAAGGAATTACTGAACCTGTCATTAGTGCAGTAAACATTGCTATACCTGGTCCCAAGATAAACAACCATTTTTCAGCTTGATCTGGAATAAAGTCTTCCTTAAAAAAGAGTTTTCCACCATCTGCTAATGGTTGAAAAATCCCAAATGGTCCTGCTCTGTCTGGTCCAATACGGTCCTGGAACCATGCTGCTACTTTACGCTCGAAATAAGTAGCATACGCAGCTATTCCTAAAGTCACAGCAAATAATGTGACAATGAGCGAAAGCTTTTCTATGATTTCACTTGTTTCCATTTATTTAATCTTTTTTTGAGCAGCGCTGCGAGCACTTGAATATTGTCCTTGGGAAATTACAGAATGACGATCAATCTTTCTTGGACCTTCAACATTCCATTTGGAGACATCTTTTTTATCAAAACGACAATCATTGCATATCCATCCAGTTTTTCCATCCTGATCTTCCACTTCACCGTATTGGTTCTTTCTTGCCGTCACACGATAAATTTCGTTACCAAACATCCAAACAACTGCCTTTCCAGAACACTTTCCACATTCGCAAGAAGCATCCATTGGCTTCAAGAACCAAACGCGACTTTTGAAACGGAATGTTTTATCTGTCAATGCACCAACAGGACAAACGTCAATCATGTTTCCAGAGAAATCATTTTCGACTGCATTTTCAATGTAGGTGCTAATTTCTGCATGTTCACCTCTGTGCAAAACTCCATGAACACGTTTATCTGTCAACTGATTGGCAACGTGCACACATCTGTAACATAGAATGCAACGATTCATGTGCAACTTAATCTTGTTTCCAATATCTATTGGATCAAAGGTTCTTCGGTCTTCTTCGTAACGTGTTTTTGCTTTTCCATGTTCAAAACCTAAATCTTGAAGATGGCACTCACCTGCCTGATCACAAATCGGGCAATCAAGCGGATGATTTACGAGTAAAAACTCAACAACACCTCCACGATTTTCATGCACTCTTTCACTGGTTTTGTTTTTTACAACCATTCCATCCATTACTGGTGTAGAACAAGAAGCAACCAATTTAGGCATTGGACGAGGATCCTTTTCTGAACCTTGAGCAACCTCCACTAAACATGTGCGGCATTTGCCACCTGTTCCCGGAAGTTTACTGTAATAGCACATTGCAGGTGGAACAATATCTCCACCTACTTGTCGAGCAGCGTTGAGGATTGTTGTCCCCTCTTCTACTTCTATTTGAACATCATCAATGGTAACTTTTACCATAGTTTTAATTTTAGAATGCTAAATACTAGCGAATTATCCTACTAAAGGTTCTTTTAACAACCCGTAATTTTTTCTTTGTGACTCTTCTCGATTTGTAACGTGCCATTCAAATTCTTCGCGGAAATGACGAATAGCAGCGGCAACAGGCCATGCAGCAGCATCACCCAACGGACAAATTGTATTTCCTTCGATTTTTTTGTTAATCTCAGCTAACAAATCAATGTCGTGCATGTTACCCGTTCCATGTTCTAATCGGTGCAGTACTTTTTCCATCCAACCCGTACCTTCGCGGCATGGCGAACATTGACCACAGGATTCATGTGCATAAAAGCGTGCAAAATTCCATGTATTTCGAACGATGCATTGATCTTCATCGAAAACAATAAAACCGCCAGATCCTAGCATAGAACCTGATGCGAAACCACCATCGGCCAAACTTTCATAAGTCATCAAACGGTCTTCACCTGCTGCTGTTTTTGTGACCAAATGAGCAGGAAGAATTGGAACAGAAGAACCACCTGGCACACAAGCTTTCATTTTCTTATTGAAAGCTATTCCTCGGCAATAATCATCTCCGTAAATAAATTCTTCAACGGAAATACCCATTTCAATTTCGTACACACCTGGCCGAACTAAGTTTCCTCCAGCAGATATCAGTTTAGTACCTGTACTTTTTCCTAAACCAATTTTTGCATATTCCTCACCACCATCATTCACGATAGGAACGACTGCTGCAATACTTTCTACATTGTTTACAACAGTTGGACAACCCCACAATCCTTTTACAGCAGGGAATGGTGGCTTCATTCGAGGATTACCACGTTTTCCTTCTAAAGATTCAATTAACGCCGTTTCTTCCCCACAGATATATGCACCTCCGCCTGGGGCTACACGTAAATCAAGGTCGTAACCCGAACCAAGAATATTCTTTCCAAGAAAACCATTCGCATACGCTTCAGCAATTGCTTTTTCCAGAATATCTAGAATCCACATATATTCTCCACGAATGTAAATGAAGGATAAGTTTGCACCAAGTGCATAACTTGAAACGATCATACCTTCAATCAAAAGATGAGGAATTTTCTCCATCAAATAACGATCCTTGAATGTACCGGGTTCAGATTCATCTGCATTGCACAATAAATATCTTGGAACTCCTTCAGGCTTAGCGAGGAATGACCACTTCATCCCAGTTGGGAATCCAGCTCCTCCTCTACCCCTCAAACCGGATTTTTGAACTTCTTCAACGATTTGCTCCGGAGACATTTTTTTCAATGCTTTCTCAACCGAACGATAACCACCGTGCTTTTTATAGACATCAAAAGTCTCGATGCCAGGTACATTATCGTGTTCTAAAAGTATTCTTCTTCCCATACAATAATTAGTTTGGAACTTTGCCTTCTCTGTATGACTCAATTATTTCATCCACTCGTTCCTTTGTAAGGTGTTCGTGGTATTTTTTTCCGCACTGCAACATTGGTCCATAACCACATGCTCCAAGGCATTCAGCTGTTTTTAATGTAAATACACCATCAGAAGTTGTTTCTCCAACTTTGATATCCAGTTTATCCCCAATGTACTCAATAATCTGATCACTTCCGACCAACATACAAGGTCCTGTGCGACAAACCTCGAACACATATTTCCCAACAGGTTCAAGGTTAAACATTGTGTAAAAAGTTGCAACTTCATACACTTCAATTGGTTGGATATTTAATATCTCTGCGACATAATCCATTGTTTCGATACTCAACCAACCACCAAATTCTTCTTCGGCTATGTGAAGGATTCTAATTAAAGCACTTTTATGCTTTCCTTCAGGGTAAGACTGAATCAAGGCCTGTACTTGAGCCATTTTTTCGTCACTGAACGTCGGTTTTTCAGTGTGTCTTTTAGTTAAATCTATGTGTGAACTACCCATATTCTTATGCGTCTAATTCGCCCGCGATTACATTCATACTACTCAACGTCAAAACGGCATCACTAATATTTTGACCTGTGATCATTTCTGGATAAGCTTGATAATAAATAAAGCATGGTCTTCTAAACTGCAAACGATAAGGCGAACGCCCACCATCACTAATCAAATAGAATCCTAGTTCACCATTACCACCTTCAACACTGTGATATACCTCACCCGCTGGAATAGGAGTTTCTCCCATTACGATTTTAAAATGGTAAATCAACGCTTCCATATTATTGTATACTTCTTCTTTTGGAGGAAGATAAAATTCTGGAACATCTGCCTTGTAACTACCTTCAGGCATATTTTTGTATGCTTGTTCGATTATGCGCAGGCTTTGTCTAATTTCTTCCTGTCTTACCTGAAAACGATCATAGGTATCTCCTTGTGTTCCAACAGGAATAATGAAATCAAAATCCTCATAGGAAGCATAAGGATTCATCACACGCACATCGTAATCTACTCCTGCTGCACGAAGATTTGGTCCAGTGAATGAATAATCTAACGCTCGCTGTGCTGAAATTGGTCCTGCACCGATAGTACGATCCATGAAAATTCTGTTTCGACTCAAAAGGCTATCAAATTCATTGAACACCTTAGGGAACGTTCGCAAGAAATTTGCAAGTTTTTTATGAAATTCAGGTGAAAAATCACGCTCAAAACCTCCTATTCTACCAATGTTCGTTGTTAAACGAGAACCACATACTTCTTCAAACAATTCGTAGATTTTCTCTCTTTCTTGGAATACATATGTAAATCCTGTTAGCGCACCAGTATCAACTCCAATTACTGAATTACATACCAAGTGGTCAGCAATACGAGCCAATTCCATAATGATTACACGCATGTAATCAACACGTTTTGGTACCTCAACACCAATCAATTTTTCTACTGTCATTTCCCAACCCATGTTATTGATTGGCGATGAGCAATAATTTAATCGATCTGTTATCGGTGTAATTTGATTGTAAGGTCTTCTTTCGGCTAATTTTTCAAAGGCACGGTGAATGTATCCAACAGTTTGCTCTGAAGACAAGATCTTTTCGCCATCCACTTTTAGAATGTTTTGGAAAATTCCGTGTGTCGCTGGATGTGTTGGCCCAAGATTTAACGTTGCAATTTCTCCATCAATCGTTTCGTGAGAAACCATTTTGGATTGATCAAATTTTGCTTCTTTCAGTTCGCTCATAATACACGAAATTTATCTACCAAAGAATCTATCATCTTTATCTTCACGTGTGGCATCCTCTAAGTGATACTCTTTGCGCATCGGATGATAGTCCATTGAATCTTCATTAAGAATTCGAGTCAGATTTGGATGACCTAAAAACTGGATTCCATAAAAGTCAAACGTTTCACGTTCCATCCAATTTGCACCTGAATAGATATCAACAATGGATTTTATCTCAGGTTGGTCTATCGAAACATTTGCTTTTAAACGCAATCTGTAATTATTGGCCATACTCTGAAGATGGTATACCAAAGCAAATTCATTTCCTTTGTTATCGGGGTAATGAACAGCACCAATATTGGTTAAGAATGAAATTGCCACAGAAGGTTCCGATTTTAGCCAAGAAATAATCTCATGGATTTTGGCTGCATCGACTTCCACTGTTAAAAACCCATAAGGCTCTTCAACATTGCGAATGGCATCTCCAAAATGTGATTTGATCTTCTCTATCACATCTTCATTGGAAAGTTTACTCTTCATTTCCTTCGATATCGTATTTGTTCAACAACGACTTGTATTCATCTGAATAGCGTCTTCTCATTGGTTCATGCTTCACCATTTCATGGATCTTCATAATTCCGTCAATAATCTGTTCAGGACGTGGAGGGCATCCAGGCACATAAACATCTACTGGAATGACTCTGTCGATCCCCTGCAACACACTGTAAGTATCAAAAATACCACCAGATGAAGCACAAGCTCCAACAGATATCACCCATTTCGGCTCCGCCATTTGCTCGTATACCTGCTTTAAAATCGGTGCTAATTTTTTCGAAATTGTACCTGCAACGATCAATAAATCTGCCTGTCTTGGGGAGAATGACATTCTTTCCATACCAAAACGAGCAAGGTCATAATTACTTCCCATTGTCGCCATGTATTCAATTCCGCAACATGATGTTGCAAACGGCAAAGGCCAAACTGAATTAAGTCGAGCAGTGGCTACTACTTTATCAAGTACAGAAAGCTGGTAGCCTTCTCCGTTGATTACCTGAAGATCTTCTATTTTTCCCATTCTAATGCTCCTTTTTTAAGTACATAGAAAAAGCCTATCAAAAAGAAGGCTACGAAAAGAATAACAGCTAAAAGTCCTTCTAGTTCTAAACTTTTAAAATTTACTGCGTAAGGATAAAAGAAAATAACCTCTACATCGAATAGAACGAACAATATTGCTGTCATGAAATAACGAATAGATACAGGAAAACGAGCATTTCCCTGAGATTCAATTCCACATTCCCAATTCGAGTCTTTCTTTTTGGATTTAAGTCTTGGTCCGAGGTAATGTGTTATAAACAAAACAAAGACTACAAAACCTCCTACAACTCCTATCTGGAGCAAAATTGGAAGGTAATCTACACCGCTTGATTGCATATTCAAACTAATTAGATACTAAAAATTCATCTATTTCTAATGTTCAAATTCTATTCTTAAGAATAAAAAACAAAGCACAAATTTATTCTTTCCTTTGGTCTTTGCCACCAAATTGTTAAGAATATTTAAAAAAAAAGCCGATTCGTTGAAATTCAATGATTAAGTAGGGGCATTGTTCGATGAACTTTTACAATACTTTACTATGAAAGTCTTTTGTTAGCTCGACATAGTCATTGCTGTATCTACCCAATTCATCTCTTACAACTAAAGAAAACTGCAGAGTATTAATCTTTTGAAAAGCAAATGAAATTACAAATCGATTCGGCTTATTTGGTCGACCTTCTATCGTCCATATTTGTTTAGGATAAATACCTGCACTAGCAGCTTCATTCATAAATAAAGTTCTATCTTCAAAAGGACCGATTAACCAGAGTTCGCCATCGTCATTCAATAAATTGACAACTTGGGTAAAAAAATCGGCGAACTCGAATTGGGCATGTTTACTGATATTCGACCTTTCATTTCCAGATTTCAATGCTTTACGAAAGAAAGGCGGATTTGAAAAAATCAAGTCGTATTTCTTGTCTCCGTCGAGTTCAAAGAAATCTTTATGGAACGCTGTTAATCGCTCTGACCACGGTGAATTTTTAAAATTTACTTCACTTTCTTCAAAACTTGCTAAGTCAATATCTATCGCATTTATCTTAATTGAATTAATCTTCTGAGCCAACATAAGTGAAATAACCCCTGTACCACTGCCAATTTCTAATGCATCCTGAGCATTGGTGTTTTGAATCAATGCACCAAGAACCATTGCGTCGGTTCCAACTTTTAAGGCAGATTTTGATTGTTGTACAGTAAAATATTTGAAATGAAATTCAGACATTAAAAAATTAGTTTTTCACCATTTTTTGAGTCTTACCAAGAATGGAAAACCAATAAATGCCCTTTTCCAATTCGCTAATTGACATCTTCAATTCGCCCATCAAAAGATTTTCCCTTTTCAATAATCTTCCTAACGAATCAAAGAGCAATACGTCCTCAGTCGAAGCATCCGTCGTTGAAATTACTATTTCCGAACTAGAAGGATTAGGTGAAATTAAAAAGTTTATATTTTCAACATTCTCCTCTAAACCTCCAAGAAATTCAACACATCCTATTTCAGACTGCACTAACAATGTATCCATGGTTAAATGGTTTTCATCTAATTGAATAGAATTAGCAACCAAAATGGAATCTGACTGAAAATCAAAAAAACCATCCATCGAATTAAACGAAATGGGCCAATTACAGATGTCTTGCCCTGAAATATCAAGTGATGAAATACGACTTAACGAAAAATGTTGCTGAGTAATGGTTTGCGACTTTACTCCATAAATTGGACCGTTGCTTAAAAAATAAATCCCAAGCGAATGAGTTTCTTTCACTCGACATGTTTTACCAAAAACATTATTCGATTCTAGAGGGACACCGTTCGTGTCAATTCTTAGCACGCTTCCCAGAAAAGAATCATTTCCTGAAACAAGTATCGTACTGTCTTTTCCCATTTCCAAAGAAAAAGTAATGGATGGATCGTCAGAATATGATGAGAAATAGCGTTTTGCCCATTGAAATTGCATAGCCTGATCTAACTTCAATATGTAATCACTGTTTTCCTCTAATAGAAAATAAGATTGGCCTAATTTTAAAATATCTGAAAAGAGCCCATTTTCTGCAGTAGATTTTGACCACGTCAGATTTCCTGCAGCATCAAGCCCCGCGATTAATCCAACCTGGTTTGAATTCGCCCCAATTTTATACCCAACAAGGATTAAATTTCCTGCATCATCTTCTTCAATAGAGTGAAAATTAACCATTCCCTGGCTGGCCGGCACATCATTTTGCCCCAATGTTAAACCCCAAATTTCATTGCCAAAAACATCCATTTTTAACGCAAAGCCATTGTTATATGCAAATCCTGTTAATATTACTGTAGAGTCTGATAATTGCTTCAAATTAGTTACTTCACATGTTTCATTCATTCCCGAGTGAATTCTTCTCGTCCAAAGTGTATCTCCATTTTTATTCAACAGCATACAGAGTCCTTCTGTAACCAAACTCTCATTGTTAAAAAATGACCCAACTGTCATAAAAGTAGAATCAGTAACCTCAAGAACTTTATTCAACTTGATTGTTTGAGCTGTATTTGCGTATTTTTTAGAATTTAGTAGTTCACCTAAACCATTGAATCTATTAAAGAATACCTGCGTTCCATTACAGCCACCTACTAATACAATTTCACTGTCTGAATGAACAATAAAATCAGAAGCGACTAAATTATCAAAAATGTAGTAACGTTTATTGAATGTAGATTGTGCATTCAACGATGCTAGCGCCAATATGAAGACTAGTGCGGATAGAATTTGTTTCATAAGAAATACTTTAAAAGTAAAAACGATAAATTGGGTAGATTGGTTGAATTCAACCGAGGTAGAGTTCTATTAAACCAGCTGGCGCTTGAATAGTCATGATTTTTTTCTTTCTATCAAGCTGGGTAACAACTCCATCCATGAGAGGAATGAGTACCTCTTTGGTTCCGTTCATGATTTGGATCAAAGGATTGACCTGCAGATCAATAATTGATTCCAATTTCCCAACCACTCCAAAATTAACATCAACAACAGAGAAACCTACGACTTCATGGTCGTAAAATTGGGTCCCGGTTAATTTGGGAAGGATTTGTGCGGGGAGAAATAAATTTTTTCGAAGAATGATCCGAGCATCATTTTCTGTGTTAACACCATCAAATTTTACGGCTGCAAAACCCTTGTTCTTAAGTTTGAATGATTCAACAAAAAAGGGAGAAAGTTGTCCGTTAATTTCTATAAAAACGGCATCTAAAGTTTCGTAATCCTCTGGATTCGTAACGTCTAAAAACAGCGAAACTTCACCTTTAAATCCGTGAAGTTTCGCTACATATCCTAAATGAAAGCAATCTGCTTTATTCATTCAAGTCAATAAATTATTCTGCTGAAGCCTCTTCTTCACCCGCCTCTTCAGCCGGTGTTTCTGTTGCTTCTTCAGTTGAAGTTTCTTCTGTTACAGTAGCTTCAACTTCTGTATCAGCAACTGCTTCTTCAACAGGAGTGTTTTTTGCTTCAAGAGCAGCAGCTTTAGCCGCATTTGTCTCTTCTTCAGCTTTCAGACGTGCTACTTTATCAGCTGCAGCCTCTTTCGCTAAATTCTCTTTCTTTCCGGTAACTTTTGCTTCTTTTTCTGCTACCCAAGCAGCAAATTTTGTTTCAACTTCTTCCGCAGTCAAAGCACCTTTCTTCACACCATTCAATAAATGGTTTTTGTGAAGTACTCCTTTGTAAGAAAGTATCGCACGAGCAGTATCGGACATTTCAGCACCTACTTGAACCCAGTTCAAAGTACGTTCGAAATTGATGTCGATAGTTGCAGGATTTGTGTTAGGATTGTATGTTCCTAATTTCTCGATGAATTTACCATCTCTTTTAGCTCTGCTGTCTGCAGCTACTAGGTGGAAGAAAGCTTTTCCTTTCTTTCCATGTCTTTGCAATCTGATTCGAGTTGCCATAGTTGTTTTACAATGTGGGGTGCGAAACCCCGGTTTATAAATTATTTAATTGGGGTGCAAATATAGTTGAAAATTCAATACTAAAACGACTACCACTTAATTATTTAGCGAATCAAGTTTCATTCCTATCAAATACCTTTTCTATTTTTACAAAAAAGCACACTATGCGATCAATACTTTTTTCTTTCTTCCTTCTTTTCCATTTAATGAATTGGGCACAAAATATCCCCAATAATTCTGCTTTAAGTCTCCGTGAAATAATGAAAGGAAATGAATTCATTGGATATCAACCGGAAAACATACGGTGGAGTGCGGATGGTAAAAAGATCTATTTTGATTGGAATCCGACAAATGAACTCGGGAATTCCGTCTACGAGTTAACTCTGACCGATAAAACCAAAAAACCAAAAAAGGTTGATCCTATAACCATGTTTGAATATGATCCCGACCAAGCCGCCTATGAAATCCAGTATTCAACTATCGAAGGAGCACTGGTAATGATCAATAAAACTAGCGGAAAGGAGAAATTGATCCTTCATTCATCCAATCCGGTGCGTAATATTCAGCGATTAAATGATCCTAACTCCATCGCATTTGAGCAGAATAACAACCTGCATATTTACAATGTTTCGGACGGAACTATTCGGCAAATAACGAATTTCAGGTCAGGAGAGGATCGATCCAAAAAAATGGATTCAACCTATCTTATGAAAGAGGAAGCACGATTGTTTCAGTATATTCAAGACAAGAACGAACGAAAAGAATGGAGAGAAAAGAATCAGGTAAAGCAATTCCGTTTTCCGGAGGAGTTCTACTATGGAAATGAAGCATTGGAGAACATTCAAATTAGCAAAGACGGAAAATTTATCTCATTTCTGCTGAGTAACTATCCTAAACAAAAGGAAACCCACGTAGAGAACCATATTGCTGCGGATGGGTATACCTACCCTACTTCTGCACGTCCCAAGGTTGGTGAAGAAGAACCCACGCACCGAATGGGAATCTATGACCTTCAAAAAGACACTGTCTATTTCCTTGATCTTTCCAAATTGAGTAATATTCGAAAAAAACCGGCATACATCAATGATTCTTCACTTTTTGAAAAGGATCGTAAGGTGGAAATCTATGCGTTAAAATTCCCAACAACCTATGGAAAGGCGGTTTGTGATATGCGTTCCTATGATAACAAGGACCGCTGGATTATCTTGATAGACCTTACCACTGGTAATTTTACCGAGATCGATCACCACCATGATGACGCGTGGATCGGAGGCCCGGGAATCTCGGGGTGGTACAACACGTTAGGTTGGTTAAAAGACGATCAGACCATTTATTTTCAATCTGAAAAGACGGGCTACTCACACATTTATCTGCACCACATTTCAAAAAAGGTTACGTGGCAACTGACTCAAGGAAAATGGGAAGTTCACAACGTTCAACTTTCAAAGGACGGCAAAGCATTTTACATCACTGCCAATCGATCACACCCGGGTGATCGCAATTTTTTAAGGGTAGATATTGAATCACAAAAAGCTGTCCCTATTTTAAGCAATGAAGGATGTCACGATGTCGCACTCTCTCCTAATGAAAAAACACTCGCTATGCGATTCTCAGACAAAAACGAACCTTGGGAATTGTATCTCGCACCAAACATAAGCAACACATCGAAAATTCGAATTACAGATTCTAGAACACCTAATTTCAAATCATACAATTGGACTGAACCAAAGGTTATCACTTTTAAAGGCAGTGATAACACCGATGTTTACGCTCGGTTATATGAACCTCTTTCGAACAAGAAAAACAGTGCTGCGATTATTTTTGTACACGGGGCAGGTTACCTCCAAAATGCTCACAACTATTGGAGCAATTACTACCGTGAATATATGTTTCATCATTTATTGGTGGATAATGGTTTTACAGTAATGGATATAGATTACAGAGCAAGTGAAGGTTATGGACGCGATTATCGCACTGCCATCTATAGGCACATGGGTGGACGAGACCTTCAAGACCATCTTGATGGAAAAAATTACCTTGTCAATGAACTAGGAATTGATTCGAATCGCGTTGGAATTTACGGTGGGTCTTATGGTGGATTTATCACGCTGATGGCGATGCTTTCCACACCAGGTAAATTTAATTGTGGTGCCGCATTGAGATCTGTAACTGATTGGGCACATTACAACCATGAATATACCAGCAACATCCTTAATTATCCCGAAACCGATCCAGATGCTTATAAAAAAAGCTCTCCAATTTACTTCGCAGAGAATTTACAAGGAAAATTATTAATGCTACACGGAATGGTTGATGACAATGTTCAATTTCAAGATGTTGTTCGACTGAGTCAGCGATTTATAGAACTTGGCAAGGAGAATTGGGAATTAGCTGTTTTTCCTGTCGAATCGCATGGTTTTAAGGAAAGCTATTCTTGGAACGATGAATACCGTCGTATTTATGAATTGTTTTACTCTGAATTAATTCTCAAATTCGCAAAATGATTATCAAGGAATTGAAGAACAAAGAAGAGATGCTCGCGTATTTAAACGTACTTCAGGATCTCTATCCTACTTTGACGTTGGAAGATTATTCTCGTGATCTTGACGAAATGCTTCCAAATAATCGCTACGGTCAAATTGCAGTGTTTGATGGCGAAGAATGTGTTGGACTTACTGGTTTCTGGATCGGAACTAAACTTTGGTGCGGAAAATACCTGGAGATAGATAACTTGGTCGTTTCTGCCAAGCACCGTTCAAAAGGAGCAGGAAAGTTGATGTTTGATTATCTCGCTATCAAAGCCAAAGAAGAAAACTGTGTTATGATGTCATTAGATTCTTACACTAGCAACTTTAAAGCGCATAAATTTTTCTATAACGAAGGATTTGCACCAAGAGGTTTCCACTTTATTAACATTTTAAAGGAGGAATTTATCCGTTAATTCATTAAATCTTGCCGTTGAATTAATAATTCCAGCAAACCTTCTCGGGACAAAATCGATTTGTTTATTTTTATAGAATAAATCTAAACTATGAATAAACTTATCATAGGCACACTTACTGTGCTTCTTTCCTTCTCCTATTTTGCTCAAGATGAATCCTCAACGAATTGCTCAAAAAGAGACCGATTTAAAAATCAACAGCTAAAAAGTAACGCACTCTCTGTATCACAGATTGTTGAAACTGAAAAATACGACGTTCATTTCTATGCTCTAGATGTGTCAATGACAAACCTATCCACAGCAATTGGTGGTACGGCAGAGATTCACGCTACTGCAAGACAAACTTTGGATTCAGCTTTATTTGAATTGTTCAATACCTTAGCCATTACTGAAATTCGCGTTGACGGAAGTCCTGTTCAATTCAGCCGAAATTTATCTGCTGTCAAAGCCCCAGTCAATAAATTAGCAGGAGAATCTTTTATTCTTTCAATTGATTACAATGGAACTCCGCCAGATGCTACGACAAATCCTTTGGGTGGAGCAGGAATGACAAATGATAATTCGCCATCATGGGGAAATCAAGTTACTTGGTCCTTGTCGGAGCCTTTTTCAGCTTATGAATGGTGGCCTTGTAAACAATCACTTCTCGATAAAGCAGATAGTTGTGAAGTGAAAATTACAGTCCCAAATACTTGTAAAGCGGGATCAAATGGAGTGCTAAAAAATATTGTAGATCTTGGCAATGGAACTTCGCGCTACGAATGGAAACACCGGCACCCAATCGATTATTATTTGATATCAGTTGCTGTAGCTGAATATGTTGAATACAATGTATATGCGAATCCTGTGGGTTCGACAAATCCGGTACTGATTCAAAACTTTATTTATGATAATCCAGCAACCTTAAACAATTTCCAAACTGATATTGATGAAACAGTCGATTTTCTCGAACTCTTTTCAGAACTATTCGGTTTGTATCCGTTCGCAGACGAAAAATATGGACATTGCATGGCTCCAATTTCTGGAGGAATGGAACACCAAACAATGACAACACAAGGATTCTTTGAAAAAAGCCTCACAGCGCATGAACTTGGACATCAATGGTTTGGTGACAATGTAACCTGTGCCTCTTGGGCAGATATATGGGTGAACGAAGGATTTGCCTCTTACAGTGAGCAATTGATGCTCGAAAATTTGTACCCCGCCGAAGCAGCTCAAAATATGCTAGATGTGCATGACAATGTAAAATCACAGCCTAACGGGAGTGTATACGTTTTGGATAGTTTAAATGAAGGCCGCATCTTTAGTGGACGATTGACATACGACAAAGGATCCGCTATTGTGCATACTATGCGCTTTGTATTGAACAATGACACTCAGTTTTTTCAAGCGTTAAAGAATTTTCAGCAAGATTTTGCAGATAGTGTAGCAAAAGGTATAGATGTTCAACATGCGCTTGAAGCAGAGAGTGGACTTGATCTAACAAATTTGTTTAGTGAATGGTACTTCGGCCAAGGTTATCCCACGTATTCAACAAAATGGAATACGGTATCAGGAAACTTACATTTACAAGTCAATCATACTACAAGTACTAGTATCACTCCTTTATTTACCAATCCTATCGAAATAAAATTCTCTCGCACTGGTATGTCTGATACAACAATTCGTTTTGATATTCAGAGCAACAGTGAAAATTTTGTCATTCCTTCTGTAGGAACTGTTTCAGGAGTTGTAGCAATCGACCCGAAAAATTGGGTTGTGAATTCTTCAGGAAGTAATGTTAAAGATCCAAATTTCTTTGCTGCGATTGAAGAATCAAACTTGTTAAATGGAATGAGGATATTCCCGAATCCATCGCATGACAAGGTAACGATTGATTTTGCATCAAATGGTGATTATGAGCTTATACTCTCTGACATTCAAGGAAAAGAAATCCTTCGTACTTCGTGTAAGAAGGAAATTAATTTGGATGTTTCAGTACTTTCAAAAGGAACCTATTTGCTTTTACTATCTGACAAAACAAAAGGATTACTCAGAAAAGAAAAACTCATTGTCGAGTAAACTCCTTTTCAAGTAACGCGTATTTTTTGGCAGCCTCAGCGCGAGAACATGCATTGAAATGCCACCATTCCGTTGGTAGATTCCTAAAACCTTGAGACCGCATGACTTTGCGCAAGAGCGATCTGTTTGCTATTTGTTGTTCAGTCAATTCTCCTGTTGCTAAAAAATGGGCCTCCATTGACGGATATGCAATTTTCCGAATATCATCGAATCCTGCTCCCATATCCAGAGGTTTCCCTTTTGAATCGCAAATTGTAAGATCAATGGCTGCACCGTAATTGTGTAGACTTTTATTAATCGGATTCGATACAAACTTTACTCTTTCCGAAGGCCTCAGGGTATCGAGCGCATTCCACATTTTCCATTGAACGTCAACGGGACGGACTGCATCATAAACGAAAAGATGAAGGGATGTATCCAACTTTGACAATCCATCCTGACATTTTATCAATCTATCAGCAACATCCTTCTGTAAAAAAGGCTTTTTGATTATGGAGTAAAGTACTTGATGCATAAAGTTGTCTGAACTTGCATATTTAATTTCAAAAAAAATGCGTTTATCAAGTTTCGAAAGATCGTACAAACCAAATTCAGCCATATAGGAATTGAATCCTGCTGTATCATTGATTGCCACTGTTTCCAAATTCATTTTTTCAGCTTTAACTGGTAATGTCTTTTCCTTGTTATTCGATTTACAGCCAAAAAAAAGCAATATTCCGATAAAAAATAATCCAAACTCTATTCTATTATTCAAAACTGTTCTTTGCATTGCAACATTTGGTTTAAATTTGCCGGATAAAATCAGATAAATATGCCAAAGATAGCACAGAAGGCAATTGATATGCCAGCATCTCCGATTAGAAAATTGGTTCCATACGCTGAAAAAGCGAAGAAAGAAGGGAAAATCGTTTACCACTTGAATATCGGTCAACCAGATATCGAAACACCGCAAGTTGCGTTGGATGCTATTAAAAATATGGATCGTCGTGTGATTGAATACAGTCATTCGGCTGGATTTGAAAGCTATCGAAACGGACTTTCTGCTTATTACAAAAAGACAGGAATCAATGTAAATCCCGAAGATATTCTTATCACAACTGGAGGTTCCGAAGCTTTAATTTTTGGCTTCATGACTACTTGTAACCCAGGTGATGAAGTAATCATTCCTGAGCCATTTTATGCAAATTACAATGGTTTTGCGGTTACTGCTGGTTTGACGGTGGTTCCTGTAACGGCGCACATTGAAAATGGATTTGCATTGCCACCCGTTGAGGAAATTGAGCGAAAAATAACTTCTAAAACAAAAGCAATTGTTATCTGCAATCCAGGTAACCCAACAGGATATTTGTATTCTAAGTCAGAATTAGAACAACTGAGAGACATTGTTAAGAAGCATGATCTTTTCCTATTTGCAGATGAAGTGTACCGCGAGTTTTGCTATGATGGAGCGGTTCCGTTTTCAACAATGAATCTTGAAGGAATCGAAAACAATGTCATCATGATTGATTCAGTTTCGAAGCGCTATTCTATGTGCGGTGCACGCATCGGAGCATTGATCACAAAAAATACAGAAGTAATGGCTGCGGCATTGAAATTCGGTCAAGCAAGACTTTCCCCTCCTACTATCGATCAAATTGCATCTGAAGCAGCATTGAACACACCTCAATCTTATTTTGACAATGTTGTGGCTGAATACGTTCAACGCAGAAACATCATGGTTGATGGTTTAAATACCATTCCAGGTGTTTTTTGTCCGAAGCCTAGTGGAGCATTCTATTGTGTCGCTCAATTTCCTGTAGATGACGCAGAGAAGTTTTGCCAGTGGTTGTTGGAAGATTTCTCATACGAAGGTCAAACGGTAATGATGGCTCCGGCAAATGGCTTCTATTCCACAAAAGGAGCAGGGCAAAGCGAAGCACGAATTGCTTATGTGTTGAACCAGGATTCTTTGAAAAAAGCAGTTAAATGTTTGGAGGAAGCGTTAAAAGTTTACCCAGGAAGAACGAACTAAAAAATATCTTAAAAGTGCCTCACCAATTTGGTGGGGCTTTTTTATGCCATAAAAAAGGCGAACCATTTGGCTCGCCTTTCAAATTTGTTTGGAGATAAATTATCTCACGTATATCTTTTTGTTTACAGAACCTGTATCAAAACGTGCTTCAAGAATATAAACTCCAGTTCCCAATCCAGTATAATTAATTTTAGAATTAATATCAGAAATTGCTGCAGTTTTTACTTCTTGTCCAGCCATGTTTGTGATTACCATTGTTCCACCGATCAAATCTGGTGTAACATTAATAGATGCCTCATCCAACATTGTTTTGATGCTTACTTTGTCTTCAACAGCGATTCCTTCAAGGCTTGCAATTTGACCAGCATTTAAGCCTCCATCTGGAGTAGCTACAAAAGCATAATCATGTATCGTAATTGTCGTTGCATCAGCTGCTACAGACAGTTGAACCCATCCATAATGTGTATTGGCACCAACAGCGAATTTTGCTCCTAAAAATTTATTGGATACGCCCAAGAAATTTCCTTGTTGAACAGGGAATGTTCCAAATGAGCCTGCATTAATTGCAGCATCAAGCGCTAATGGCGCATAAGTTCCTGTTCCGAAATTAGCTGCAGAAGAAATTGCATCACCAGAATTAAGTGCTGAAACAGCAAAAGAAGAACCCGAAGATGTAGCAGTATTCACACCTTGAACTGCTCCTCCAGCATTCCACTGTACCACGGCACCTGCTCCTGCATATGTGAACTGAATACCAGATTGAGAACCTGAACCAGACAAATGTTGCACAGCAAATTGCAAATCTGGCGTTGCATCGTTGTTGAAATCTAATTGATAAGGCGCAGTCAAAGAATCTATAACAGCATCAGGGTTGACATCTGTGTAAACAATTTGCGCATTTACCGCGCTACCTGCAACGACAGCTCCAGCTGCAGCAGTATAACCAGCAAGTTTTGATTTGTTAATTGTAGTTTTTTTCATGAGCATTTTTTTTATAAATATACACCTAGTTAGGTACTTAAAGCAAATTTTTGAACTTTTTTTCAATTTTCTCCATTTCTAATTCTTGCCCCAAAAATTCACCTAATAGTTGAAATTGATCGAGGTTAACATCAAGAATATCATCCAAATCAAGAACAAGCACTTCATTTGTCGGCTGTGTTTGGATCCATTGTTCTAGGTTTAGTATTTCTTTCTCTATACTTTTTAGAAGTGCCGATGAGATGGTGTCTTTAGGAAGTTTCTTTTTCAAATCCTTTGCTTTATCTTCAATAGATGATTCTATCGATTTCTCAACATATATTAATTTGTAGTGAAAATTTGGAGGAAGATCATTCAAATAGCGATTGGAAACATAAACGATCTTGTTCACATTCTCATTTAGCCATTCTGGCGTAAACATTAGGCTTGGATTTCCAATGTACTTTTCAGAATCTCCTATCACTGCTCCACCTTCTTTCAATGCCTGAAGAATATCTTTGAAACCAACTGAATCCGAGCCAGACAAAATGGTTATTTCTCCTTGAATATTTTGCTTCAAAAATAAAATATGCTCAGCCGCTTTTTTAGGCATACCCATGTAATCTTCATACAATTTCACTAACCATTTGTGCGCTTTAGTCATTCCTGGCGATAATCGAATACATACTTGAAAAGCTTGCTCCGCATCCTCAAATTCCCCTATTTGCACCAGAGCCTCCCCAAGATGATAATGGTATTTCGGTTTGTAAAAATCCTGTTCAATGGCAATTAGGAATTCATTGATTGCTTCTTCGTGTTTTTTCTGTCGAAGTAATGTTAATCCCAATCCATAATGCGCTGGCGTAGCTCGGTCATCTATTGCGAGCGCAGCAATATATTGATCATAGGCAGCTTTGAAATTCTTGCGTAACAAATGTATTTGCGCAATATTCGTAGTCAATTGCAAATTATTAGGATTCTTCTGCTGCACACGTTCAAGCAACGGAAGTGCTTTTCCGGGTTTATTCATTGCCAAAAATAGCATTCCTTCCAGATAATCAATGAACATTGGCTCTTCAAATTCATCGTTTTTAAAGGGATCCTTTTCAGACTTTAATGTTTGTTTTTGAGCGACCTCAATCACTTTCATTTTTTCAATAACTTCGGCACATTTCGCATACATTTTTTGAGACAAGTAAGCAAATGCAAGACGGTGCCCATAGCGCAGAACATCCGATTCTTCAAATATTCTTTCTAGAATTTCTATGGCTGGAGCTACCCTATTTCCATTGATCATGTTTCGCGCAACGTAATACTGATTCTCTCTTTTACTTTTTTCGACCTCTTTTAACTTATCGTCATCGAGTGCTTCTATGTATCCCAACTCAACAAGCTGTTGCAATGCTTCTTGGGCTGCCCAAGGATCTTCGCGAAACAACTCATCGTGCATTCCTGCATTTCCTTCTACTTCCTCCCAAGAATTAATATAATCAGCCTCAATAGGATTTTCAAAGCATTGGTGCAATACTTTTCCCTCCATGTCTTTGCCAACTGGTTTTCCGAGGTAATGCAAAATTGTTGGTGTAACATCTAAAACACTTGCACCCGAAAACTCGTGGTCTTGTTTTACACCAGGTCCTGCCATGACAAAAATACCAAACGGTGAATGTTCAACTGCCGGACCAGAAGGTTCTCTAGGTATATAAAGCGGTCGTTGATGATCTGAATGAAAACCATGATCTGAAAGCACTATTACTGTTGTATTTTCATCAATCATGTCGAGGGTTTGTACCAACATCATATCTTGGTAACGGTATCCAGCTTCAACAATATCTTTGTAATTGTCAAAGTCTTCCTGAGGAATGACATCGCGTTTTGGCGGAAAATAACGCATCGCAATGTGGCAGAAATGGTCAATTGCATCGTGGTAAACAGCACTAAAATCCCATTCCGTATTTTCGGTAAGATACGTAAAAGAAGCATGAACTGAAGCCGCATTAGCAATCGTTTTTAGCACTGCTAAGGTTCGCGTATCTTTTCGTAATTTTTTGTCGTTCAATAAATTCGGCATGAAAGGCAAAGCCATCGGAAGCGTAATTTCATGGGGATGAACTCTTAAACTTTTCATTGTTTCATTAAGGGATTCCGGATGTACCGTTCCTCTCGGCATTTCCCATGCTTCTCCCAACGCCTTGTTCGCTTGCTGGTAGAGATTCGATATCATCACACCATTAATGGGCTCGGCTGGATTACTTGGCCACCAAGCCACCACATTACTTTTATACCCTTCCTGATTTAAAATATTCCAAACAGCTTTTACTTTTCTTGACGTTGATGTAACAGGACGCAAACCTTCGCCATCCGGAGTTGGTTCAATGAAACCTGCTATACCGTGTTTATCTGCCCTAAAACCTGTTGCAATACTTGTCCATAGCATTGGAGACAAGGGTGGATCCAAGGTTTGAATGCGACCATATGCTCCTCGGTCCATTAACGATTTCAAACCAGGTAATTTTCCTTGCTCAAGCAAAGGATTGATCACTTTCCAATCGGCAGCATCCCAACCGATCACAAGCACTTTCTTCTTTGACTCCGATTTATTTCCTGAAGTTTTTTGTTGCCCCAAATCCAGATTTGGCATTGTTTGACCTGATGCTTCTCTCCAAGCCATTAATCCTTTGTAGCCGAGAGCCAAAAGTCCTAAGGAACCTTCTGGAGTGACCTGATATTTCTTCTTATTTTCTTCCATCAATGATTCAACGAAAATTTAAAAACAGGTATAAAAATACGTGTATAAATGAAAAGAGCCGACACAAGGTCGGCTCTTCCAAAAAATAAAAAGTTTGTTCTTAGTGAACCATAACTTTCTTAGTCACTTTACCAGTTGCAAATTCTGCATTGATAACATAAACTCCAGCAGTAAGACCGTTCAAGTTTACGATGTACTCATCAGAAGATGTTTTTCCAGTAGAAACAGTTTGACCGCTAGCAGAAACTAAAGTGATAGTACCGTCTGTCAAACCATTCAACATGATTTTAACTGTGTTATCGTTTTGATTAACAAAGTGAAGAGTAGACTCAACATTTTCAGTTAAACCAGCAGTTTGGCCTGCAAGAAGCCCTGTGTTAGGTGTTGCATTGAATGCATAATCTTTGATGGTAAATACATCCCCAGCATTCGTTACATCCAAACGAGCCCATCCGTAATGTGCATTAGCACCTAAAAAAAACTTCAAACCAAGGTACTTGTCAGTAACTCCATTTGCCCAATAAGAATTAAAAGGGAAAGCACCATTGGCATTATAAGCCATAGATAATGCAGCAGCAGGGACAATCCATGCAGTCGCTGCATCGATAGAAGTTCCAGAAGTAAGTGCAAAAGCATAATCGTATCCTGATGGAGCGTCACCAGCAACAGCATTTCCAAGTGTACCATAAGGAGCAACCAAAGTTGTTTTGATTGTGCTAGGCGTTGGAGTTGTGGTATCGATAGAATACACAAAGAAATCTATCACTTCGTCGTTGTTCAAATCCAAAACGCCAAACGAAGGACCACCATTATTAACGGCATCAACTGTTTCGTCTGGGTTTACATCTGTGTAAACAATTTGAGCATTTGCTCCGGCTACAGCACCAACTACTGCAGTAGCAGCCGCTGTGTAACGTGTCAATCTAGATTGTAGATTTTTTTTCATATGAAATCATTTAAAGTTAACTGTTGCAATTTTACGATTATTTTTTGAGAAATCAACTAAACTTAAAGCACTTTAAATGAAGTCGATTAATTTCTCAACATTACTTATATAGTAAATATCCAAATTCGGTTGTTGACTGAACCAAGTTTTAGTTGAATCATGAAGACGATAAAAGTCCTTGATCAACTCCGAATTATAAGTGTTCTTGCGCATTTTCATTTTTTTATTGATGAACGCTATTGCATCTTCTATATCGTCTTGAATGAAAATAAAACGGTAGGAATGAAGGGCGTTTAGCCCACCAAAATATTGCATTGGCACATAAATAATATCGCCTGACATTTCAATCAACCAATCCTTATTCATCACATTAATTTGCTGCGTGTCGAATAAACTTATTGAATCGCCAATATTCACCCCATTTGATTCCAAGAACTCCAATGCACTTGCAAGTTTTTCTCCCGGCAATCCACTGATGATGGTCTTCGCACCAATTTGCATTTTAGACACGATGGATTTGTACTCTTCAATCTTGGAATCATTTTCAGTCACCTCGTATAAATCCAACAACCACCTGTAAATTTTAGGAACTTTTGGCATCATGGTTCGAACGAGCTCAAGTGTTCCAATTGCAGCATCGTATTCTTTCATTAAGGCCAATGTCTCTCCCAAATGCAAATGAGCTACGGGAAAATGGTATAGTCGATCAATGGCATTCAAGAATTCTTCTACCGCACTTTCGTATTCTTCAGCGCGGAGATAAGCCAACCCTTTACCGTAGTAGGCATAAGCATTTTCAGGGTCAATTTTTAAGACCTTGTCAAAACAGTCAATTGCCTTGTTTTTTTGCTGAATGGCATTGTACACTTTTCCCAGGTCTAGGAGCAATTCAAAAGACTTAGGATTTGACTCTACCGCTTTGTTCAATAATGATATACCTTCTAAAGGATTATTTAAACCAATTTGAACCTTGGCATCCATCACATCAATATAGCTATCATGAAATACTTTTGAATGACGGATAAACTTTATGTATTCATCGGCCAAAGCAAAACGATTGGAGCGGATAGCGCTATTAACAATATCCGTTAGAATGCGGTAATCCGGATTTGATTTGTCTTCAATCTCCAATAAAATCTCTAGTGCTTCATCATTGAAACCTGCGCTGGCGTATGACTTTGCCAAGTAAAAGTTGTTTTCCTTAACTAGCCCTTTTATTTGATCGTACTTTCCTTCGCCTTCAACGTTGACCTCATCGATGTATCCCAAATCAACTAGCTGTTGCAAAGCTGCTTCATTGTTAGATGTTTCACTATTGGAAGTTGGAACGAGTTCTCCACCAAACTTCTCACTATTTTCCCAACTGTCAATGTATTTCAGTTCTTTAGGCTTCTCAAAAATATCAACCAAAGGCTTTCCATCCATGTCCTTCCCTATAGGCAAATCCATAATTGCCAAAAGTGTTGGTGTAACATCCAGCACGCTGGCTCCAAAAATCTGCTCACCTTTCTTTATTCCCGGACCTTTCGCAACAAAAATACCATACGGAGCGTGCTCAACAGCTGGTCCTGAAGGTACCTGAGGAATATTCACCGGTCGAAGGTGGTCAGAATGGAAACCATGATCAGAGACAACAATAACAGTTGTATTTTCATCAATCATTCCTAACAACCTTTCCAACATCATATCATGGAACATATAAGCTCCTTCGACAACATTTTTATACAGGTCAAAATCTTCTTTGTCAATGTGATCGCGAAGAGGCGGATAGTAACGCATATAACCGTGACTGAAGTGATCCAAGGCATCGTGATAAACCGCTGTAAAGTCCCACTCTTGTGTTTCCATCAATTCTGTGGCTGTGGCATGAACAGTCACGGCATGGGATAAATACTTTGAAATGACCATCAAATTATTGTCTTCCTGTCTGTCCAATTTGAGCACTTCTGGAACAAAAGGTGAAATTAAATTCAAACTTATTTCCAGTGGATGAACACGCAAATCTTTCAATTGATCTATAAGGCTTTCAGGATACACAGATGCTTCAGCCACAGGCCATTCGTTCACATCTAATAATTCAGTACCCTTCTTTTCTTGCTGAAAAAGATTGGAAACCATACAACCATTGATTGTTTCAACAGGATTACTAGGCCACCAACCGACAATATTAGACTTGTAGCCTTCCATCGTCAGCATGTTCCAAATTGCCTTAACTTTTCTGTAATGCGAAGAAACAGGTCTGACGCCTCCATTTCCATCAGGCTCAATAAATCCAAGCACACCATGCTTAAACGGGCGAACACCTGTTGCCATAGAAGTCCACAACATGGGAGAAAGCGGCGGATCCATGGTTGCTATCTTTCCTCTAACACCTTGGTCAATCAAGCTCTTAATGGCTGGCATTTTACCCTGAGCAATCAATTTATCAATAATTTTCCAGTCGGCAGAATCCCAACCTACCAAAAGCACTTTATTTTTTTTCATCTCTCGCAATTGGATTTTTCGCCAAATAATTGTCTCTCGCCTCTTTCCAAGCTCTAACACCAACATTCCCGAGGGCCAATAAACCTAACGAACCTCCTGGAGGGACATTATAGTGTTTCCCTTGGAAAACGACCTTTTTTGTTTCTTTATTTTTCATTTCTGTTTCTGTAAAGATTGGGTTTAACAATCGTGTTTACTTCTTCAGGCTGAGTAACTCCCAAGAAATCAAAAAGTTTCTTCAACTCATTTTCAGAATCTTGCATCAGCTGATTGTAATTGATATCAACGAATGGAATTTTATTAGCAAGAAAGAAATTATATGTCTTTTTTAGATGGAATTCATAAATCGTTCTGAATTTTTCACGTTCACTTTGCTGATCTTTCGAAAGCATTTTTTCTTGCGAACGAAGAATCTCATCCATGTCTCTGCGCATAAAGATGACTTTGTATTTATGCTGCGTATCAAGATAAATAGGAAGCGGAGCAACAATTTTAACTGCTTTTCCTTGTGCTTCATTCAAAAAACTATTGTCTTTGACAATTCCTTTCACTGCTTCCAATTCATAATATCCTTCTGGGTTGCTTATATCGCTCTCACGTTTTCCATCAGAAAGCACAGCGATTTCCGTTTTATCAATGATTTGCATCATCAAGGATGTACCAGATCGCGGAAGACCTGTTATAACTACTATTTCAGACATATTCTAAAAAAAAGAATGTCAAAGTTAAACAAAATAAGGGCTTGAGAAGAATAGCTTAATCAAATATACGAGAGGGCTAGCTGTTTTTTGCACTTCTAAATTTATCGATCGCATCTTCATCGTATGTGATAAACATGTTCGCCCAGATTATTTTTGAAAGCGCATAGATATACGGAGAAAGCAAAACAGTAGCGGTAACTATTACAAAAATCTGAAACCCAACAGAAACATTTGTAATAAAAAGATTGAACGAGGTCCACAGCGTAACAAAAATTGCTACCCCTATTGCATAGGCAATATACATGGCACCATAATAAAAACCGGGTTCTTTACTATATTTCAAGCCACAGCAATCACAATTTTCATGGATATCACCCATTTTCGATAAATCATATGGATGAGAAACAAAAAATGCTCCTTCTTGACATTGAGGACATTTCATTTTAGAAATACTATAGAGTTTTGAACCTTTAGAAAACATTAGCTAACCCATTTTAGCTACAAATTTAACAGACACAAAAGTCAGAAAAAAGAACTTTTGTCATGTTCTCAGAAATTTATTATTTTTATAAATCAATGCTAAACTCACATGAATGATTAAGAACTACTTACTATTGCTTATTCCACTTGCTTCTCTTCAAGTTTATTCGCAATGCACAACCACAAACGCTACCTCATGTGTCTGCGAAGACGGATCATCTGATTGTCTACTCTTACCTGATATCACTGCTTCATGGAAAGGAATTAGCAATGGTGGTTTTACAGAATATCCTCAAACTGGGGCAGGCACCAATTATAATGGTCAAGGTCCCGATGATGGTCGACTGCGCGTTACCGGAACAACTCCAAATATTGGGCATGGCTCATTCACTGTAAGGGGCCAAGACGATAATGGAAACCGAACATTTCTATGCGGAAATGACACCGTTTTTAATGTAGCTTCTACTGGTTCTTTTACTTGTCCTAATGGTTATCTTAACCCAAAACAACTTATAACTCAAAGGATTTACCACAAATCTGGCAATGCAATGAGTTATACTGATCGATATGCTGGTAGTGTCACATACCACCCTTCTCATGGACACAACCATGTGGATGATTGGGCGGTTATGACTTTACGTATTCAGACTGCCGATCCAAACCCTTTAAACTGGCCAATTGTTGGATCAGGCGCAAAGATTGGTTTTTGTTTAATGGACTTTGGTCCTTGTGGAAGTCCTGGAAGCACTTATGACGGTGATTGCAGAGATAATAGCACAGTATATTTGGGGGGAAATACTCTGCATAATAGCGATTTTCCTAATTGGAATCTTGGAGGTGGGAACTACAATTGTTCCATGATTGAGCAAGGTATTTCTTCAGGATGGTTGGATGTTTATGGTAAACATTTGGATGGAATGTGGATAAACATCCCACCAAACACCTGTAATGGCGATTATTATATCGTTTTGGAAGCTGATAAAAACAATATTTTCTTAGAAGAAAATGACTCCAATAACTTCACCGCAGTTCCAGTCACATTAACACAGCAAAGTCCTGCAGGATCAGGTGCAATTCCAACAATTTCTTCCAACAACTCTCACAATCTTTGTTCTGGCGAAGCAATTACTTTAACAGCCACGGCTGGAACAAGTTTTACTTGGTCTACAGGTGAAACAACACAATCAATCACGGTTGACCAACCGGGTTCATACACATGTGTTGTAATAAATCATTGTGGTACGAATACCTCTGAACCGTTTGTTGTAAATACTGTTGCTCCAACTGCCCCTGCGGCGATTGGCGATACAGTTTGTATTTCAGGAAGTATGGATTTATCCGCAACTGCAACGGGAACTGTTTCTTGGTTCGATGATCAAGGCATTCTTGTTGGAACAGGAAACAATTTCACAACACCTAATCTAACTGCAACAACGACTTATTACGTTCAAAATCAAGATTCATACAATGATTCATTGAACTCCGAGCCCTATTCAAATGGTATTGGTGGCGGAGGATATGTCTCTTCAGATCAATATGAAATATTCAATAGTATTGTGCCTTTCACTTTGAAATCAGCATTGATTTATTCACAATCGGCAGGGAATATCACTGTCCAACTGCAGGATAAAAACGCGAGTGTTTTAGCAACTACGACCATTGCTGTTCCCGCTGGACAAAGTCGGGTAGATTTAAATTTCTCAGTACCTATTGATTCGAATTTAAGATTAGTTGGTAAAAATATTGGTACAACTGGTTTATACAGAAATAACAACAGTGCAACTTATCCCTATGATCTACCGGGAATTCTAAGTATAACCGGAGCTTCTGCGGGGGCGTCCTATTACTACTACTTCTACGATTGGGAAATTCTGACAGCAAACAGCACTTGTGCAAGCGAAATGGTGCCTGTTCAAGCAGTTGTTCAAAGTTGTGCTGGCATTGGAGAGAATATTTCCTTCCAACGTTCTTTAAAGGTGGCTCCAAATCCCAATAATGGTCAATTTTCCGTGCAATTTACTACGGATTATGCCGGAACGGTGCAGGTTGAACTTCTAAACCTTCTTGGACAAAAAGTTCATACTGAATCCTTCAATCATTCGGAAGGATTGAATTCATTCAAAGTCGATAAGAAATCAATTTCAAAAGGAGTTTACTTATTTAATGTATTCTTTGAAGGAAAAAATTATACTACGCGTGTAGTGGTAGAATAGAATGAATTTCTTTTTCAAATATATCTTACTTCCGCTGTTTTCATGCAGCGGAAGTTTTTTTTTCGCTCAAATAACTTCTGAATGGACAACGTTCGATGAATCGAATTCATTCCTACCCAACAACACCATTCAATGCCTAAAAGTCGACCGTCAAAATAATTTATGGATTGGCACAGATTGGGGACTTGCCAAATTGGAAGGAGACAATTGGTCTATCTACAATACGAGTAATTCCGGATTAACGGATAATAGCATACGTGCCATAGATGTAGATGCTGAAAATACGATCTGGGTAGGCACAACACTTGGTGGATTATTCAATTTCGACGGAACCAACTGGACACAATTTAACACTTCCAACTCTGGTATTCCCACAAATTTTGTTCGTTCAATAAAAGTAGATTCGTTGAACAATAAATGGGTTGGAACCGTTGAGGGATTGGCAAAATTCGATGGGAATTCTTGGCAAACATGGACAATTGCAAATGCTAGCATTTTATCCAATAACATTACAAGTATTGCTGAAGGCAAAAATCACATGATGCACATTGGAACTATCAATGGTGGTCTTCTATACGTGCAGAATAATCTACTTACAAATTACACGTTGCTTGACAATAGTGTACCCGACAACTCGAGCATAACGGTTCAAGTTGACAAGCTGGGCAAACCATGGTATGCTTCTACAGCTCAAGGTTTGTTTACAGATGTCGGCAATCAAGTTTGGATGGTTTTTAATGTTTCAAATTCAGGAATCCCTTCAAATAGCTTAACAACAATGAAGCTTGACCTAGATCAAAACTTTTATATTGGTACTCATCTGAACGGATTAGCTATTCGAACTAAAATGAACGAATGGCGAAATTATACAACAGATAACTCCTCCCTGCCTGAAAACCACATTCTTTCCCTAGAAAAAGACTCTTCTGGCTATATTTGGATTGGGAGCTACTCTAAAGGACTAGTGCGACTGCATGAAAGTGCGCTTGGAATAACATCTCAATCCTCACCCGAAACAGAAATCTTTCCAAACCCGGCTGAGAGCAATTCAAAAATAAATTTTAGTAATGCCTTACCACCCTGCACAATATCGATCATTAATCAGCAGGGGCAACTTATTTGTTTGAAAGAAAACCCATCAATAATTGATTACTTTCATTTACCTAATTTAGTGTCAGGTGTTTATTTTATAGAATTTAAAAATGAACTATGGAATACGAGAATAAGATTAGTTGTTTATTGAAGTATAATTTAATTTATAGAGGTTAAGAAAAAGCCATCGATTACTAATTTTTATTTTCCTGCTATCAGAATTAAGCTTTCCTTATCTATAAGATCCAATTTTCTCGTGTGAATAGCAATCAACCCTTCCTCCTTGAATTCCTTCAGAAGTCGAATGAGCGTTTCAGTCGCTGTTCCTATAAAGTTTGCCATGTCCTCTCGTGTAAGATTGATTGGTTCATTTCCATATATATCTCCAAGAATAAGCAAAGCAAAAGCCAGTCGCTCACGCACCGTTTTTTGAGCAAGATTCGTAATAAAAATAGCCCTCTCCCCTAACTCTTTAGACAATTCACGCATGATGCCATTTCTGAGTGCTGGATTACTGTCAATCATATTTAGGAAATCTTCTTTTCCTATGAAACAAATATTACATTCTTCAAGCGTTGTTGCAGAAACTTTGTAGGGTTCTCCACTAAACATGGCTCTGAATCCAATTATTTCTCCTGCTTTTGCGATATGAATAATTTGCTCCTTTCCTTCATCTCCACGTGTAAAAACCTTTACTTTACCTTGGTTCAAGCAAAAAACACCACGAGGATTGCTGCCCTCAAGAAAAATTGGTTGATTCTTTTTGTAATATGCACAACTTTTATCCTCATCAAGATCATGAACATCTTTCTCGCAGAACTCTCCAAAAAGTGACAATTTACGCGATTCACAATTTGAACATGAAAGGTATTTGTGGGATTTATCAAGCATAGTAATAAAATAATTACCAGGTAAATTTAGTCTAAAACATCCACTAGCAAATGATTCTAGGTCCATTTTTATCGAACATAGGTGACGCACTACCTATTCCTGAGTTGACCGAACTCATTTCCTTCTCGCATCCAAGTTATGATATTTGTAAAAAACAAAAATCATGAAACCACAAGAAAAAGTTTACAAAGATCACGCTGAAAACAGAGAATATGAAAGTCGATTAGCTTTTTATAAAGACGAACTTTCCATCTTTGAAAATCAACTTGAAAACATTGCGAAAGATGAAAGACATCAGCGTCAACTTGCGAAAATTGAAAAATTCCAAAACCAATTGGAGATTCAAAAAAACAACATCAATGATTTGACGCATGAACTTAAAAGAGATGAAAAAATCATTGACAAACAATTCACGAAAGTGGCTAATCTATCAGAAGCAGTTCACCACTCGAAAGAAAAAGAATTACTTGGTTCTTTTGAAAAGAATTTCAAAGAATTGAAAGAAGACTTTCAAAGTTTTTTGAAGGATGCAAAGTGAATTTAGCGGAATCTATTTTAGCAAAGAATCGATGACTCTGTCAAGATCGCCTATTGTTGTAGGCCCAAAACCGGTCACCTGATATGAAATTATGGCTTTCCTATCTATGACAATATGGGTGGGAAATGCCTTAACTTCATACGAATCAGCAATTTCTTTACTATCAGCAATCACATTGTATTTGTAAGTTTTTGTTTCTAGAAATCGTTCTATTTTCTGTTTGTCATTTGTGGCAAACCCAAGAAAAACAACATCTTTTCCTTTGTACTTTTCAACGAGGCCATTTAATTCTGGCATTTCCATTACGCACGGTTTACACTCAACAAACCAAAAGTTCATCACGATTACTTTTCCCTTAAGTTCCTTTAATGAATAACTATTTCCATAAATATCTGAAACTGAAAATTTCAACGCTTTCTTCCCAACGTGTTCGTTGCTATTTTGCATATCAGCTTCCATACTTCCTTGCATTTGTTGCATTTGCTTTTTCTCCTCATCAGTTGCTTTTCTCATTATAAAAGCTCTAACAACTTTATCGCTGTCAACATAGGGTTCTGGCAAATAATCGCCAGACACCATAACACTCATAAAATCTGCTTCCTTAATCTTTGAAAAATCTTCAAAATAAATTGGTGTCGCAGATGGATTTAACATAAGTGGTGTACCCGGATCTAAATCACCTGGTCCTGCTTTTTTCAATCCCTTCAAAGGATTATTTATAACCAAAGAATCAGTTTTTGTATCCTTTACTTGAGCAGAAAATTTAATTGAAATCATTAAAAATGAAATCACTAATAACCAAACTTGTTTTTTCATAAACGTTACTTTGTAGAACTTTCTTTTGAAGTAAGGAAGTTACAAGTAAAGCTATTGAATTTTATCACTCTGAGATATAAATAGTTTGTACTTAATGATTAACTAAAGTATTTCATCATCTTCGATTTTCCTTAATAGCAATTCAATAATTGCTTGTTTTTTTGTCTTAGTTCTTGAGCTCAACAAACCTTTAAAATAGGGTGCAATTGTTATCTTTGTCCCATGCGAATTTATCTAGACAACGCTGCCACCACACCTATTGACCCTGAAGTGGTAACAGCAATGACCGACGTTTTGAGCAGTCATTTTGGCAATCCATCTTCGTCTCATCATTTTGGGCGAGCTGCAAAAGCACTGATTGAAACCTCGCGTAGAGCTGTTGCAAAAGAACTAAATTGTCACTCGTCGGAAATTATCTTCACTTGTGGAGGCACGGAAGCAGACAATGCTGCTTTGTACCTTTCGGTTAGAAACCTTGGCGTTGAGCGCATCATTACAACTTCAATAGAACACCACGCTGTTGGTCATACTGTTGAAGCGTTGAAAAGGGAGGAAGGGATAGAAATAGTTTATTTAACTGCTGATTTAAAAGGAAACATTCAACTTTCCCAACTCGAAGAACGATTAAAAGAATCTAAAAAAACGTTGGTTTCTCTCATGCACGCCAACAATGAAATAGGTACTTTACTTCCAATTCAACGTGTAAGCGAAATGTGCAGAAAATACAATGCTTATTTCCATTCTGATACGGTTCAAAGTATGGCACATTATCGGTTTGATCTCGGTGCTTTAGATATTGATTTCATTACTTGTTCTGCGCACAAATTTCACGGGCCAAAGGGTGTTGGATTTCTATATGTCAACAAAAAACTAAAAATTGGCTCATTCATTCACGGAGGCGCTCAAGAACGTGGTATGCGTGGTGGAACGGAAAATGTACCCGGAATAGTTGGATTGGCAAAAGCATTTCAGTTGGCATATAATGACATAGAAGAGCACCATGCACATATTCAAGGATTGAAATCATACATGATAGACGCCTTGAAAAAAGCAATTCCAAACGTATCTTTTCACGGAGAAACTGATCCGGAAAAATCATTGTATACCGTCTTGAATGTTTGCTTCCCTAGATTTGAAGGTTCAGGTATGTTTTTATTTACACTCGATTTGAAAGGCATCGCAGTTAGTGGTGGTTCTGCTTGTTCGTCTGGTGCAGTTGGCGCTTCTCACGTACTTTCAGGCATTGAAGCTGATTTGAATCGTCCAAATGCACGGTTTTCATTTTCAAAATTCAATACGAAGGAAGAAATTGACAGAGTGATTGAAGAATTAAGATTGATCGTTAAATAATTCTTCCGAATTTCGACCAATGCAAAAGGCCGTCGAAAGATTACATATTCTTTTACTAAGCTCATGGTACCCTAGTCGGGTTTCACCATTCCTTGGAAATTTCGTCCAGGAACAAGCTCGACTTTTAGCCAAGCAACACAACGTAACGGTTTTATACATTACAACAGACCCTTCTGTACCAGAACTTGAAGAAATTGAAGCGTTTGAAGGTAATCTGAGAGAAATCGTCAATTATGTCCCTAAGAAATCCTATTTTCTATCAAGAAAAAAAGAATTTGATCGCGCATTTAAAGCCGGAATATCAAAACTTAATTCAGTTGATTTAATACACGCTCATTGCATCTTACCCAAAGGTCATTTATTTGTAAAGGCGAAAAAACACTTCAATTGCCCATTGATTGTGACGGAACACGGCTCCTACTTCAGACCTGAAAGGAAAAAGAAATGGAATTTTAAAGAGCGATTTGTAGTTAATTATTCTCGTAAATCAATTGATGGGTTGATTGCCGTTTCTGAGTTCTTAAAGTCAGATTTACAAAAATGTTTTCCTGAAAAATTGATAGATGTTATTCCCAATCCTATCAACGTAGAACTATTTCGTCCTGGTCAACAACCTGATGATACAATTAAGCAATTTCTTCATGTATCCACCCTTGATCCTGACTTAAAAGATCCTCAAGGAATTATTAATGCAGTTGACTTACTTTGTGAAAAAGGGTATACTCATTTCAAACTCACAGTTGTCAGTGATGAATCCTATTCGCAATGGCAGCATGTTGTAAATGAGAAAAAACTAAATCTATACATTGAATTCGCTGGACCATTGCAACATTCTGATTTAGTCGCCTATTACCAAAAAAGCCATGCTTTTGTATTGTTTTCTCGTTATGAAACATTTTCCATTGTAATTGCAGAAGCTTGGTCAACGGGAATTCCAGTTATTTCGACGCCAGTTGGAATTGCCTCTAAAATGACTGAAGATCAAGGATTGTTAGTTCCAAATCATGACTCGCTAAGTTTAGCATTGGAAATGGAAAAAATACTAAATGGGTTGACTTTTCACACCCAAACTATTCGCGATAAAGCCCAACAATTTTCATCAGAAAATGTACTCAAGCAACTAAATCAGCTATATGAACGAATTACCAAATAAAGCTGAAATACACAAAGAACTTCTATCAGCACTTATTAAAAAAGAACGTCATCTTGAGAGTGAATTAAGTGATTTACGACTGGGGTTGAGTTCAGACACTAAAAGCACTGCAGGAGATAAGCATGAGACAAGTCGTGCAATGAATCAACTTGAGCAAGAACGAATTTGTGAGCAGCTTTTGGAATTAAAAAAATCATTGAGTATCGTAAATAGCATCGATACCAATCAAATCCATACTAAAATTGCACTTGGCACCTTATTACAAACAACAAATGGCAATTTTTACCTTTCAATAGGTTATGGGGCACTAAAAGTAGGAGTTGAAACCTATTTCTGTTTAAGTCCTGTATCGCCTTTTGGGAAATTACTTATTGGGAAAACAGCAAATGAAAGGTTTTTTTGGCAAGGAAAAGAAATTGCTATAAATGCGATTCAATAATAGATTACTATATCAAATCAAACAAGTCTTTCACCCCAATTTCTCTCTGCACCGTAAATCCTTCCGCAAACTCCACACCGATTGGTCTACCATATTGCATCATCCGGCCTTTTATAAAATCAAAAAACTCCTTACCAGAAATAGGCGTTTGAGGTTCAGATGAATTTGGATCATAAAACTGCGTTTTGTAAGCGCGAATGCATTCTATTTTTCGCTCCATAAAATCTGTTACGTCAACTGAGAAATCCGGCTTTAAGTAATTGTCTTGGATATAATGATAAAGCACTTTTGGTCGATGTGCCAATTGAGGTATTCCATCACACTCCGTTTCAACACGTCGCAATCCCGATAAAAAACAGGCTTCGGAAACCAATTTTGCCGCCTTTCCATGATCAGGGTGTCGGTCGGAAATTGAATTCGCTAGAACAATTTCAGGTTGAAATTTACGAATCTGCTCAACTACCAAAAGCTTATTCGCTTCATTTAGTTCAAAAAAGCCATCCGCCATTTTCAAGTTTATCCGAATTTCAACACCCATAATTTGAGAAGCCTCACTGGCTTCAGCGTATCGCGTTTCTATGGTTCCACGAGATCCAAGTTCGCCTTGAGTTAAATCAACAATGCCAACTCTTTTTCCAGCGGCTATATGTTTCATCAATGTGCCGGAACAAGAAAGTTCTACGTCGTCTGGATGTGCTGCAAAAGCAAGAATATCAAGTTTCATTGATCTAAAAAGAATTAATGCTTTTCAAAAGTAACTTTTTAAAAGTCAAAACATTGATTTGTGTTTTAGAAATAAAAAAAATGTTCCCTATTTTTTATAATTAAATGAGTACTTTCAATTTGCGCTAGTTAAACAAATTGAGTATTGGTAAGACACACGCTAAAACATGAAACCAAGTTCAATAATTTATCTAAGTAATAGCTCAATCTGTTTGAACCGCTGAGGGTATATTAGCCACGTACTTAAAAATGATATTCATTTCTAATCTCGAAGAGCCACAATACCTAATATTGGATCATCTGTAATAATAATTGTGAAGTTCCAGACGAATACGAATTTTAAATATCTGTAGCGTTTGAAATATAAATATTATTCCTCAGTCAACAGTTGAGCTTTCTGATCCTGACTGAATTTCCAATTGCGATAAACTGCAAAAGCGGTAAACATCACAAAACAAGAAATAGTCACAATCAACCATGCAGGTAATTCTCCTAATCCTTCTCCTTGTGCATAAGAATGTAATCCTACAAGATAGAAGTTCACGCCAAAGAAAGTAAAGAGAATTGCTGAATAACCCCACAAACTGACTACATTGAATACGAATTTCCCACTGAGCGAAGGAATAAATCGGAGATGCAAGATGACGGCATAAACGAGTACCGATACCAATGCCCATGTTTCTTTCGGATCCCATCCCCAATAGCGTCCCCACGATTCATTGGCCCAAATACCACCAAGGAAAGTACCGATTGTTAACATAAATAATCCAATCGTCATTGTCATTTCTGAAACATAGGTCAACTCATTGATATCTAAAGTAATCAATTGAGTATTTTTCTTATTTCTGAAAATATAGAGGTTCAAGTTGATTAATCCTAAAATAGCTGATAACCCAAGGAATCCATAACTTCCTGTAATAATTGCAACATGTATCATCAACCAATAGGATTTCAAAACAGGCTGAAGCGGGGTAATTTCAGGATCCAATAAATTCATCTCGGTTACGAAAATCATGAATGCGGCAAGAATTGCAGACACGGCAAGAATGACAGCATTTTTACGCGAAAAAACAATTCCGGCTATCATTGTTACCCATGCAATAAAAATGACAGCTTCATAGCCATTACTCCAGGGTGCATGTCCGGAAATATACCATCTAAAACCGAGACCGATTCCATGATAAACAAAAATAAATACGACAAGAAATGAAAAGAAAAGTGCTAAATACCTAAAAATTTTATCTGCTTTTTGAGTAGGCTTTTTGAAAATACGAACGAAAAATAGCAGTAGCAACAAGAATCCAAATGCCATGTAACTGCGGTAAGTGTTTTTAAAGATCCCCATCTTGTTGTAGCTCACTTCCAGCTTCACTTTATTTTCTGAAGGCACAACTTTTATACCCGCAATTCTTTGAAACTTTTTTAGGTCAATTAACAGGTCATCAACCTGCCCATATTTATTATTTTTTGCTGCTTCATCCAAACCAGAAATATAGCGCAAGGCCAGGCCAGAAGAAAGCGAATCTAGCTGTAACAACTCCATTGACAATGGCACAAACCACTTGTTGTTTGGCTCATTGACAACTGGAATGATTTTCATGTATTGCCAATTAAAGATAGACTGTACAACCTGAAATTTCTCTACTAGTTTGATCAATTTCTTATCGTATTCGTCTCTTTTGGATTCTAATTTTTGATGCGCACTGTTATAGTCCCTCATTAATTTAAATTGACCTGTTGCATCTGCCAATTCATTGTAAGATGCATATTCTCCTGATTTCAATTTGTCCCGTAAATTCGATGAAACCTGAATCACTTTCACATCCATCCAATGCTGAGGATACATGTGCATGCTCATGATTGTCTGAATAGCATTCTTTCCTTCAAATTTGTTGTCTCGATAAATCTTTCTTAATAATTGATCACAAAGTGTGTGCATTGGAATAATCCTGCCTTGAAAATCTTGAACCAGAAGCGTTGAGAGTTGATCTGAATGTTCCTCCGACATGAACCTAAACACCGGTTTTTGAGCTTTGGCTTGTGCATGAGCATGTCCTTTGTGATCCGACTCTGCGCGACTCATTCCAGGTAAAGAAAAACAAAGAACCAAAAGCACCATTGTCCCCAACTTTACTCTTTTTTCTCTTGATTTTTTCAACTTATCATTGAGATCTCTAAATCTACTTATCGGTGCAAAAAGAGAAAGAATCATGCCTATAGCTAATAACAAGTACCCCAGATAAGTAATGTTGGTTCCCCACCAATCGTGGTTTACGCTTAACCTAGTTCCTTCTTCGTTTTGAGGAGTTGATGGATTGTCTAAGTCATAACTCGATTGAAAGAATCGATACCCTTTGTAATCCATTACATGATTCATGAATATTGTTTGATCCTTCGAGTAATTATCTTTCAAATCTATGATTGATACATCACTTTCAAATGAAGATGCCGTTTCTGAGCCTGGATATTTTTCCAATCTAAAATCTTTACAACCGATGTAAAAGGGCATTTCAATTCTTGTTGAACCATATTCCATTTGATATGTCAAACCATTTAGGCTAAAAACTTCTGCATCTGGGATTTGCCCCATACCCCCTTTTAAGTTAACAAGTTTTGAGAATTTACCATCCGTCACTTTCACTGTTAAATAATCTGTCCCAACATTTCTACGTCCTGAAGGAAGCAACATTCTTTTCGCGTGATCAATTTTTCTTTTCAATACAATTTGCTGTCCTCCTACCTGATAAAGCGTTTCAATTTGAAAAGGAACAGTTGTTTCAGATGGCACCTTCACAAACATTGAATCAGGAACTTCTAAACCACTCTGTCTGTATTTACGCATTTCAGTCATTGGCAAATAGCGCAAAGGTTCCTTGGAACGAATCATTATTTTTGCTCCTTGCTTTGAAATTAAAATTCCAGGCATCGCATCTTTTTTTTCAAATGAAATTGCAACATCTCCTGACATCATAAAATCACCTTCAGACAAATAATTCGAACGCATACCTTCTGTTACCAAGTCGAGCGTGACGCCCTGAATTGAATCATTGACCACCACCGAGTCAACCATCTTTTTTTGAAAGTTTACATATTCAATTTTTATCGGGGTTTTATGGTTGGGGAAATCGACATCAATACCAAAATCATTGTTACATTCTTCTGACATGAATTTCTTTTCTGCATAAGTATATTGCAATTTCCCGTCATTAATCTTGAACCAGAGATGCGGATCAGATGAGTAAATAAAATTGGATCGTTGCCCTTCTCCAATAATCATGAGTCCTTCAAAGCTTACAAATCGTGTTACGGCCGCACCGATTATTATAACAATAAACGAAAGGTGAAAAGTCAACATTGCAATCTTCTCTCGTTGCAGCATTTTATATTTAAAAATGTTCGCAATAAGATTCATTGATAAATAAACTAAAAGCACCTCAAACCAAAGTGCATTATAGATTTTGATTTTTGCAGTCTGTATGTCGTAGGCTGATTCATAGAATGTTGCCATCGCTATTGCAGACAAAAAAACAAAGAGCGCAACGGTCATCATGCGCATTGAAAAGAAAGACCTTGAAAAATTTTCCATTCTTCTAAAGGATTTAGGCCACAAAAATACACAATGAAGACGGCATTTGTTTGCATCAACTCAATATTCTTTCCATGAAGTATCTGGATCACTCGCAGAAATTGAAGTAACGACAGTTGAAGAATTTTCTCAAAACTCAATTCAAGCGATAAATTCGGTCTCAGATCAAAACAAATTAGTTCACCTAGTAATAACATTCAAAAAACAAACAACAATGAGCACAATTTTGAGAAGAGACGGATTATTTCCAGCACCAAGTTTGGCACCTTCCTTCGACCTCCTAGTCGATGACTTTTTCAACCGTGACCTTTTAGGATACAACGACCGCAATTTCCCTGCAATTGGAAGCAGAATTCCATCTGCAAACATTGAGGAAACGCCTAAATCATTTAAAATTGAATTAGCCGCACCAGGATTGAGAAAAGAAGACTTCAATGTCGAACTGAAAAACAACATTCTCACCATTGCATCTGAAAAAGAGGAGTCTTCGGAAGAAAAAGATGAGGAAGGACGCATTCGCCGCAAGGAGTTTAATTTTTCCTCATTTCAACGATCATTTACCTTACCTGAAACCGCGAACGAAGAGAAAATCGAAGCCACCTACAAAGATGGTATACTTCATCTTGAAGTTGCCAAAAAACACACCGATTCACCAAAGTCTGCTAAGAAAATCGACATCAAATAAGATTTCGAATTGATTTGCCGACCGAATCGGTTGTGTTGGAAGAGCCCGGATCACCGGGCTCTTTTTTTATATAACCTGAGTTCGATTATAAAAATTGGTCTCAGATTAATATTGTCCGGTAGAAAGAAGCACTAAGGTACAAGCTTCAGTTGCTTCAATACCCCGCTCCTCTAGCATGGATTCAAATTCTTTGTTTTCTGTCCCTGGATTAAAAATTACTCGTTCAGGACGAAGAGAGATTATTTTATCATAAAGTTCTAACTGCAGCGTCGGATTAATGTACAAAGTAATGGTATGTGGTTGCCAGTTTTCATTCCATTCGGTGGCAATTTCAAAGCCATCTACTTCTCCTTTTCTTTTGCCAAAAGCCAGCACTTCGTAACCAAAATGGTGGAGCATTTTTATGGCTTTGTTAGAATAACGATCAGGATTCTCACTTGCGCCTATAACGAGAGTTGGTATCATTGAAACATTGTTTTTTTGAAAATTAATCAATTTGATTTCATTTAAACATTTTATGTAACAAAACTATTTTATCTACTTTTGTGGCAAAATAACAAGCAAAAGATTGAAAAAATTCCTTTTATATGTCATGCTTGTTGCGGTTGTTCTTCAGGGAATAAATCGTTGGGCTGTCTATATTCAATTTCAATTGAACAAGGAGTTTATTGCTAAAAATTTGTGCGTCAAGAAAGCAATTAAAAACAATTGTTGTCAAGGATCTTGTCAACTCAGTAAACGTCTGGGTGAAGAAAAAAATCCAAAGAACAAGTCTAGTCAAACACAACCCAAAGAAGAACAGGAACAGGTACTGTATTTGCAAAACATTCTACCATTTTTAAAGGTAATTGCAACTGATGATCAAATTAATCATTCGTTTTTCTATTCAATATCTTTCACAGAAGTAGAGATAAAACCACTTTTCCATCCGCCCGCATTAATAAGTTAAACCAATTTACAAAAGGAACTTCGGTTTACTGTTATTTAACTTATTAAAAAAAAAAATGAAAAAAGTCATTACCCTGTGCATGGGAATGCTATGCTTTGGCATGCATGCACAACAAGTTCAATGCATCGTTCTTGATGCATTGACAAAAGAGCCTGTAGGGATTGTTCAGATCATAAATGTATCAACCCAACAAGTAGTTGAATCTACCAATGGAAAACTTAAAATTGATTCGAGTCAGAACGATACGTTGCTAATTAAATCAATTGGCTATTCTGAAAAACGTTTTACGGCCAGAGAAACTCCACCAGTCATCTATCTTGAGTTTACTCCAGAATTACTTCAACCTATAGTGGTTACAGCAACGCGGGGTGCTTCTAATCGTGCAAGTTCTCCTTTGGCAATAACACGATTGAATACAAAAACCATTGATGAAACAAAAGCAACCAGTGTTTATGAGTTAATCAATAAAACGCCGGGTGTAAACATGGTTAATCTAGGGCAAGAACAGCACATGATGTCAATTCGTCAACCAATTAACACCAATGCCTATTTTTTATACCTCGAGGATGGTATTCCAATTCGACCTTTGGGTGTATTTAATCACAACGCATTACTAGAGTTAAATCAATTCAACCTGAATGCTTTAGAGGTCGTTAAAGGACCTGTTTCATCCATTTATGGAGCTGAAGCTATTGGGGGTGCCGTGAACTTCATAACATCAAAAGGATCTGCAATTCCAACAGCCAAATTTGGTGTACAGTTTGATCAATGGGGATACAAACGTGTTCACTTCGGAGCCGGAGGTCAAGTTGGGAAATTGAGTATCTATGCTGGTGGTTTAATTAGTCAACAAACTAATTCTTGGCTAACATTCTCAGATTATAAAAAACAATCCTATAACTTGAGGCTCGATTACCAACTGTCAGATAAAACGACCTTAACTCTTTCTTCTACCCTCAATGATTATTATTCGGACATGACAGGGAGCGTTGATTCATTGGCCTTCTTTAATGAATCGTACACAAGTACAACCGATTTTACATACAGAAGTAGTAAGGCCATGCGAACGCGTTTTACAGCAGAGCATAACTGGAATAAAAAGTCGCATACTACATTTACTGCTTTCCAGAGAAAAAATGAAATGGGTCAGAATCCAACGTATGCGATTCGTTGGTTGTCGAAAAGTCCAACAGCAACGGGACAGATCAACTTAAATAGCTTTCAAAGCTATGGCGCAATAATGCAACATACACAAGATTTTAAATTCTTGAAGAGTCAATTGATTGTTGGTGCGACATACGATTATTCGCCAAATGATTATTGGGCATATCAGTTGGATCTGTTCACTGAGCTAAGACCTGACAGCCTAAGTGTAATTAAATATACAATCGATCGTGAACGTCCTGATATCAAATTAGCCGATTACAATGCAATCATTCAAAATGCATCTGGGTATTTGCAATATATGTTTGAGCCAATTAAAAGAATGAAGGTTACTTTGGGCGGCAGATATGACCTCATGGCATTCACCTATTCTAACGTTTTGGGTAATACCTCAGGTAAAAAAGCGTTTACAAATTTTACACCTAAATTAGGTGCAACTTATGCCCTAAATTCGAAGAGCGGTGTTTATGTGAATTATGCAAAAGGATTTTCGCCACCGGGGTTAACTGCGATTTTCCGAGCAAAACCAAATACAAATCCAGTTGAATTCTATACCAATTTAACACCAGCTTATTTTGACAATTATGAAGTTGGGGGTTGGTTGTCACTTGCCAAGAACAAAATATTGATTGATTTATCAGTTTACAAAATGAATGGTCGAAATGAGTTGCTCGGAATTAGACAGCCAGACAATTCAACAGACTTTCAAAGTGCTGGTAAAACAGTACATCAAGGTGTCGAGTTCGCATTGTCAGCGCGTCCTTTTAAATCTGTAGCCTTCAGATTCGGAGGCACATACGCAGAACATAAATTTGTGGACTTTGTGGTCAGTGAAAAAGCAAGCGATGTTATTAAGAACTACAATGGCTATGATATGCCTGGAGCACCGAAATGGATATGGAATTCGGAATTGAGTTACTATCCTAAATTTATTAAAAACTTTAGAGTTTCAGCTGAATGGCAGCATGTTTCAGCATACTATCAAAATCAGATTAATTCTGTTGCGTATGAAGGATACGATTTGGTAAATGCACGATTCGGATATACATGGAAAGGTATTGAAGTTTTCACCAATGTAATGAACTTATTTGATGAATTGTATGCTACGAATGTCACTCGTGGCAATCGTTCAACCGATCGCTCAGCCTATACACCAGCTGCACCGAGAACGTTTGTTATTGGACTTCAATATAATTTTTCAGCTAAAAAATAATCAGTTCACCGAGGCTGGCTTTCGGGTCAGCCTCTTTTTTCAAACAATATGTTAAAGAAATACAGCTATTCAATACACAAACGGCTTGCTTGGATTGTATTCATTCCTACACTGCTCTGGGCATTATCGGGTATAATGCATCCGTTTATGTCGCATTGGTTTAAAACAAGATTACCCCAAGATGAATACAAGTCTGAAAAAGTTCATGCAAATCTAACTGCTACTGAATTTCATCACCTTCTAAAAATAAATGGCATTGATGAGTTTAATGATCTCCATGTGGTCACTTTTCATGGTAAAAGTTATGCGCAAATATTGGATGAAAAAGGAATAATTTATATTGATATAAATACCGGTAAACGGATCAAAAAAAGTGACGAAAACTATGCTCAACATATAGCACGTTACATTACAAAAGACTTGGAAAACCCAGTTAAGCTTACCAAAATAACCGCGTTTACATCAGAGTATAAATCAGTTAACAAGTATTTACCTGTTTACAAAGTTCAGTTCGATCGCCCAGATCAAATGGACATATATGTGTCAACTGCTGAAAGTAAATTCATCACATTCAACGACCTCAAAAGAAAAACATTTATCCATATTTTTTCTTGGTTTCACACGTGGGACTTTTTAAACTTCCTACCAAGCGTGGTGACTATCAGTTTGATGCTTGCTGTGCTGTTAATTTTATTTCTTACAGCTGTTTCAGGGCTATTGATCTATGGATTTTTTTATACTGTCTTTAAAAAGATAGAACCCACCAAGAGAGACAAATACCGAGTACGACATCGAGTTCTTGGTCTCTCGTTTAGCTTCTTTGTTTTTACATTCGCGTTATCTGGAGCATTCCATGTCTGGATGAAATTTAATCCTAAAAGCAGTGAGGCAAATGTATTGAAAGATCGTTTTTCAAGTGAAGAACTTCAAAGTACATCCACATTCAATTTAGCAAGTTTAAATGGTTTTGGACTGGTTCATATTGCGAACAAGATTTACGCACAGCACCTCGACACCAATGACCTAAAGTACCGTTATATAGATTTGAAAAATGGCAAGGAGTTAAAAGATGGACATCAGTTTTATTCCCTTCAGTTGCTAAATAAGTTTAGAGATCTAAAAAATCAACGTTCAACAGTCGCATCAATTACTTGGACAACTGAATTCACAAATGAATATGGTTTCATCAACAAGTATTTACCAGTGATGCGCTACGAATTCAATGATGCAGATAGAACTACTTACTACATCGATCCTGCCGCTCAAAAGTTAACAGCTGAAATAAAGCAACTTGACCGATACGAAGGATTTTCCTTTGCTTTTTTGCATAAATTTCACTTCTTGGATACCTTAGGAAAGAATTTTCGTGATGCAACACTCGTCTTCTTTGCTCTCGGCATTTCACTTACTACCTTCTTGGGAATTAGGATGTTAAAAAGGAAAAAAATCGACTCGTAAAGACTGTTTGATTCTTTTGAACAAAGTCAAATAAATGAAAATATAGAATTTTTGTTTCGCCAAAAAATCTGACATGAATGAAAAATGGAGTCAGTATAATTAACTGACTCCATTTTCTAATTGTAACCATTCGCTATTATTCCTAATCTAATTTCTAGCAAGAAATTCATTAACATTTTCTTTGATACGATTTTCAATATCTGAAGTATCTGCTGGTACAAATTGTTTTCCAGTGATACGCTCATACAATTCAATGTATCTCTCAGTAACTGTTTTCACAAAATCATCAGGCATAATGGGCATTTGCTGACCTTCCAATCCTTGAAACCCATTCTCTATTAGCCACTGACGCACAAATTCTTTTGACAATTGTTTTTGTGGCTCGTCGTTATCCTGACGTTCTTGATACCCATCTGCATAAAAATAACGCGAAGAATCAGGCGTGTGGATCTCATCAATAAGAATCACTTCGCCTTTTCTCATCCCAAATTCATATTTCGTATCAACAAGAATCAACCCTCTTTCTGCAGCCATTTCCGTTCCCCTTTGAAAAAGAGCACGCGTGTAATTCTCCATTTGAATGTAAATTGCTTCGGGAACAATGCCTTTTGCTAAAATATCTTCACGAGAAATATCTTCATCATGGCCTTCTTCAGCTTTTGTTGCTGGCGTAATTATTGGCTCCGGAAAACGATCATTTTCTTTCATTCCTTCAGGCAAAGTCACCCCGCACAAAACACGCTTCCCTGCCTTGTATTCGCGAGCTGAATGCCCCGCTAAATAGCCACGAATAACCATTTCTACTCGTATTGGCTCACAAGCATACCCAACTGCAACAGATGGATCTGGTGTTCCAATCAACCAATTTGGAACTATATCCTTGGTTGCATCTAAAAACATTGTCGCTACCTGATTCAACACCTGACCTTTGTGCGGAATACCTTTTGGAAGAATATGATCAAAAGCTGAAATTCTGTCTGATGCAACCATTACCAACACTTCATTATCCAACGTGTAAACGTCCCTTACCTTCCCCTTGTACACCTGTTTTTGTCCAGGAAATTCAAAATCAGTTTTTATTATTGCGTTGCTCATACTTTTATTTTTATCTTTTTTTGGATAATAAAATATTACACCATTAATCTTTCTTCCTTACTTTTTGCGAATTATTTTCCGCGTCTTCTTTGTCTAATTTAGCTTGCTTTTCAGCGGCCTCTACTTTATCAAAGGCTTCAATAATTTTTTTCACCAAACTGTGACGGATAACATCACTTTGACCCAATCGAACCACACCAATTCCTTCTACATCCTTTAAGACGTCCAAAGCATAAGCTAGACCAGATCTTTGCCTAGTCGGCAAGTCAATTTGAGACATGTCGCCAGTGATTACAAATTTAGCTGTCATTCCCATTCTGGTTAAAAACATCTTCATTTGCATCGTTGTCGTATTCTGCGCTTCATCCAAAATAACGAAAGCTTTATCGAGCGTACGACCACGCATAAAAGCCAAAGGCGCAATCTCAATGATTCCAAATTCAATCATATCTGCCAACTTCTCTGGTGGAATCATGTCACGAAGAGCGTCGTACAAAGGCATTAAATAAGGATCTAACTTTTCCTTCAAATCTCCAGGTAAAAAACCTAAATTCTCACCTGCCTCGACAGCTGGACGTGTTAGAACAATGCGTTTTATTTCTTTCGCTTTCAATGCCTTTACGGCTAGAGCAACAGCCGTATAAGTCTTACCTGTACCAGCAGGTCCAACAGCGAAAACCATATCATTTTCTTGAACTGACTGAACCAATTTCTTTTGATTCAAGGTCCGTGCCTTGATCTTAACGCCCTGGTTACCATGCACGAGCGTTTCGGAGCCATCATCAGTAGAGATCATTCTTGCTCCATCCTCCAACATTAAATTATCAATATTGTTCTCGTTAACGGCGTTGTATTTATGGTAATGTTTGACGACTAGATCAAACTTTCTTTCGAATTCATCAATCAGTTCTTCTTCACCTGCAACAGTCAGAATTGTGTCACGTGCTACAATCTTCAATTTCGGAAAGAAACTCTTAATGTGTTTCAGGTTAGAATTGTTCACACCAAACAACTCTGCGGGATTTATCCCTATTATTTCGATCTTTTTCTCTTGCAAGCTATTAATTTGTTTGTCGTTTGACTGAAAAATTCACGATTAAGCTTATTTTTGGGGCAAAATTAGGAAAATAATCTGCTCCAAAAGCAACGTTCCAACCCACATGCAAATAATTACATTGACAACAGATATGGGTGAGCGAGACCACTATGTGGCTTCGTTGAAAGGAACTATTACAAAACTTTGTCCAGACGCTCGTATTGTGGACATTTCTCATGCTGTAAAGCCATTCGACACTGCTGAAGCAGCTTATCATTTAGCTGCGTGCTTCGCGGATTTTCCTGAAGGAACGGTGCATGTTGTTGGTGTAGACAGTGAACCAATGATCAATTTTAGTGGGTCAGAGGGTTCTTTTCCATCCGTAATGAAATACAAAGGGCACTATTTCGTCTGCAACGACAACGGATTTTTTGGTTCTCTTGTTCAGGAAAACGAGTACGAAGGATTTTGGAGACTTGATGATGTATTGTCGCGTATGGAATCTTTCAAATTTCCAACCAAAAACATGCTCATTCCTGCAGCTTGCCAAATCTTAAATGGTGATGCAATTGAAAGTTTTTGTTCTCCTTTCGGATCTTTTAAGAAAGCTTTTGCACTTACTGCAGTTATTGAGACCAACCTCATCAAAGGAAATGTTGTGCACATTGATAATTTCGGAAATTTGATCACAAATGTTCATACAACATTGTTTGAGCGATTTGGAAAAGAAACACCATTCACAATCTACTACCGAAACAAAGATTATCATATTGACGAGATCTCTCCTACTTACAACGCTGCACCTCCAGGTGAAAAAGTTGCCGTTTTCAACAGCAATGGATTTCTTGAAATTGCAATTAATAGAGGCGCAAATGGCGGAACAGGCGGCGCAGATAAATTATTCGGAATACGGGTCGGTGACGTTATTCGTATTGAATTTACTCCAAGAGGCTCTCACTCAACCATTGAATCTTTGTTCAAATGATCATCCGTATCGTTAAACTTCAGTTTCAAGAAAACAGGATAAATGAATTTCTTGATTTTTTTGAAACAGTAAAATTTCAGATTAATGCTTTTCCAGGATGCCAAGGCATGAAATTACTGCGCGATATAACTGAGCCCTCTATCGTCATGACTTACAGTCATTGGGACAATGAAGCAGCGTTAAATTCCTACCGTGATTCCGAACTCTTCGGAAGTGTTTGGCCGAAAATAAAACCTTGGTTTGATGCCAGACCCGAAGCATGGAGTGTCATTGAACACTTTAATGGGTTTGATAATTAAGCAGATTCAAATTTCAAAAAAAAATAATTATTGTTAGCAGTTAAGATATTAAGACTAACTTTACCTCAAAATTAATACAATACAAAATGAGTAAAGGAGTTGTAAAATTCTTTAATGAAACGAAAGGATTCGGATTCATTATTGATGAAGAGTCTAAAAAAGAGTACTTCGTTCACGTATCTGGTTTGGTTGACAAAATCAAAGAGCACGATGAGGTTGAATTCAACATCGAAGAAGGAAGGAAAGGATTGAATGCAGTGAATGTTAAGTTAGCATAACGATATATTTCTCAATTAATTCTTAAAAGTCCTGCCGTATGGCGGGACTTTTTCGTTTATGAGAATTCATTTAAGAAGGTTATTAACTTTTGACTTGTGTAAACTTTCATCTTTGAATCGAAAAGTCACTCATCTGATTCAGGAAGAAATCTTAATTTTGCACGCAACAAACAACTGTATTAATGAGAGCATTGTATTTTAAGGAAATTAAAAGTTTCCTTAGTTCAATTATCGGATACATCTTCATCCTGATTTACCTGATTGCATCCGGACTTTTTCACTGGATTATTTCGTACAACACCAATTTGTTGGAAGGAACAGAAGCTGATTTGATTCCATTTTTTAATTTATCTCCAATCATCTTTCTTATTTTAATTCCCGCAATCACCATGCGTTCAATTGCGGAAGAACGAAGAACAGGGACAATAGAATTATTATTTACAAGACCGATTTCTGACTTAAAAATATTACTTGCAAAATACTTTGCGGGAGTAACACTTTTGGTCATTGCCCTTGTTCCAACTATTATTTATTACATCTCAATGTATTATTTAGGAAGTCCGGTTGGTGTAATTGATAGCGGGGCAACCTTCACATCCTATTTAGGATTGATCTTAATGGGTGCTGCATTTGTTGCCATTGGAATATTCGCGTCATCCTTGACCAGCAGTCAAATTGTTGCTTTTATACTATCAATGTTCCTTTGTTGGATTTTCTATGATGGCCTAAAATTGCTAGGGTCATTCAACTTGATGGGGAAATTTGATTTTGTCGTTCAGTACATTAGCTTATCATTTCACTACGACGCAATCAAACGCGGTGTTGTGGATACAAGTGATATCATCTATTTCATTTCGATCATCAGTCTGTTCATTTTTGCAGCATTGACAGTCATCAAAACCCTAAAAAAGTAAACCATGGCCGATAAGAAAATTGCAAAAGGACTATTCAATTGGTCATTTTTAGGCCTCTTCATTGCAGGAATCATCTTATTAAATGTGATTGCATCTTTGCTTTACCGTCGAATCGATATGACTGAAGACGGTCGCTATTCACTCTCTAAAGGTACGATTGCATTTCTTGAAAATAAATCCAACTTTGAAAACCGCTTAAACCTGAAGATTTATCTCGAAGGTAATCTGCCAGCTGAACTGAAACATTTTCGCAATACACTTGAGGACAAACTAAAGGAATTCAAGCAATATGCTGGCGATCGAATTGAGTACCAATTTATTGACCCAAACGCTGGGACAGAAGCTGAAAAACAGGATCTCTACCGAACGATCTATGCCAACGAAAAAGGCATTCTTCCCATGGAGCTAGTGTACATGAAAGATGGTGAACAGAGCAAAATAATGATTTGGCCGGGAGCAGAAATCGATTACGGTGGTTCAACGGTACAAACAGTGCAGTTTCTTCCAGGATCAACAGTTCGAAAGCCCTATAACCTTGATGGCATTACAGACCTCATCAACAATTCCATTAACAACCTTGAGTATATTCTGATAAGCTCTTTGCGGAGAGCCACTGAACAAAGCAAACCACGCATCGCTTTCTTGCAGGGTCATGGCGAACTCACTTACGCTCAAACACAGAGAGCAAGAGCTTTGATTGCGCCCTATTTTGCAATTGCAGATGTTACAATCAATGATTCAATAGCAGCGCTAAACAATGTGGATGGTTTAGTTATTGCACGACCAACAAAACCATTTTCAGACAAAGAACTTTATATCATTGATCAATTCGTAATGCGAGGAGGTCGATTGATGTGTTTTCTTGATGCACTCTACCTCAACGAAGACTCCTTGAATACAAAAGGAATGACACATTCAATTCGCATGCAGACAGGCCTAGAAAGAATGCTATTTGATTACGGATTGAAATTAAACGACAATTATATAGTTGACGTGCGTTGCGCTCCGAAGGCTGTTCCATTTGCCAAACAATCTTTGATTCCATGGTTCTTTCATGTAATGGCATCTCCTACAAAACATCCCATTTCAAGAAACCTCGAACCTGTTTCACTGAAATATGCGAATGAAATCCAATTTGTAGGGAGTAGTAAAAACACCTTGTCACCTGTCTTAACTTCTTCAAGCAACTCAAATGTGACAGGACTTGCGCCACTTGTGAATCTTGGCATGCCACTCAATTATGGTAAAAACCCTGAGCTGATTGCAAATCCAGATGATGAGATCAACAAGCGTTGCCTTGCAGGTGTCGCTGAAGGTTATTTTGAGTCGCACTTCAAAAATAGAATTGTAGATGAATTTGCAAACAATCCAATTGCCAAATACCAAGAGAAAAGCAGTAAAGAAGGTAAAGTTTTCTTGATTGGAAATGGTCGATTCATTGCTAACAATTATGATTCTATGCCTGCAAGAGATGGCAAAGGCTTTATGTATCGGCCAACGGAATTCAATGATTTAAGAATGGATCCTGAATTAGCACAACTTGGAATACCCATTTATTTTGGAAATCAAGAATTCTTTCAAAATCTTGCAGATTATATGATGGGTGAAAATTCCGTTCTTGATATTCGCAGTCGACAAATTGATATTCACGCGATTGACAAAGAGAAAATCAAACAAGATGCGAAATTTTATAAAACAATCAATTTGTTAGTTCCCGTCCTGCTCGTGCTCCTTTTTGCATTAATCATGGGCTATCTTCGAAAAAATCGTTACGCAAAGAATCGCTAAATGAAAAAAATTATTCTTCTCATTGTCTCTATCGCCGTTATCGGAATTTTAGGTTGGTATGCGTCATCTTTAATGAAAACAAAAGGGAAATCAGATACAGAATTAATTGATTTCAGCATTGAAGACACAACTGCCATAGACAAGTTCATTATTACAGATGCCTTTTCAAACAAAATTGAAATTATCAAAAATGGAAGTGAATGGACGGAAAGTGACGGTTCATGTGTGACACAAGAAAACGTTCACTTCATACTTGACGCTTTTAAAAATATTGAATTCAAGGGCTATTTAAAAGAAAAATCTCAAGAACAGTTCACTAAACTAATGGCTTCTCAGCACATAAAAGTAGAGATTTACGAGAATGGCGACTGGACAAAAACCTGGTACATTGGTCCGGCTGCACAGGATCACTATGGTCAAATAATGCTGCTTGATTCTTATGATTATGGAAAAAGTTCGAAGCCCGTTATGATGAAAATTAAAGGCTTGAATGGCATCATTGAACCACGATTCTTTGCTGACAGAAGAAAATGGATGTGCACCCGAATTTTTGCTGTTCCTCGAGAAAAAATCAAAAAGGTAGCAGTGACTTATTACGATGAACCTTCTTTAAGTTTTTCAGTAACACAGGACGGAAACAGACTCAATGTTTATCAACAAGCCAGGAAATTACAAAATGTTGACACGGCAATGATTTATCGTTATCTAAACGCATACAAAAAAATTCATTTTGACCTTGCCAACTTTGAATTGACAGAAAAACAAATTGACAGTATGCAGCGCACCACTCCTTTTGCGACGCTTTCTCTTACAGAAACATCAAATAAAACAACAAAATTAAAGATGTACCGCATTAAGTCAGATGACCATCAAGTCAATGAATTTGGCGATGTTGTGAACATCGACATGAATAAATTCTGGTGCCAATTACCGAATGGACAGATGGTAAAATGCCAGTATTTTGTTTTCAATCCTTTGTTGTTGGGTCATGTTTATTTCCCTATGGATCTTTCAAAAAGGAAGATTTCCAAATAAATAAAAACAAGTCAACTAACTGTTGAAAATTGTTGATAAATACTTAAAAAAATGAGCGTTAAAAAAGGTCCGTTTGAGCCTCATTCATTAGATTTGATTTAAATTTTAGAGTAAATGAATTTCATTGTTTCAAGTTCTACGTTATTAAAGCATTTACAGAGTATTTCTGGGGTGCTAAGCACTAGCAATACACTGCCTATTTTAGATAATTTTCTTTTTGAAATTGGTGAGGGACAGTTGACAGTTTCGGCTTCGGACTTAGAGACCACTATGCGAACAACTTTAGAGGTAGAGGCAAACGAAGCTGGTAAAATTGCAATTCCGGCAAAACTTTTACTTGACGTACTTAAAAATTTACCCGATCAACCGTGCACTTTCCTTGTTGACAAAACTAATTTCGCTGTAGAAATTGCCTATGACAATGGGAAATCAAAAATGGTCGGTTACAATGGCGATGATTTTCCAAGAATTCCTGGGATTGAAAATGCAAATACGATAAAAGTTTCTGGTGAAATTGTATCCAAAGCGATTAATAAAACACTTTTTGCAACCGGAAATGACGAGTTAAGACCAGTTATGAGTGGTGTTTTTTGCCAATTCAGTCCACAAGACATCATTTTTGTTGCCACAGACGCTCACAAGTTGGTGCGCTACAGAAGAACGGATTCGCAAGCAACTGGAAGTTCGGCTTTCATTTTACCTAAAAAACCTTTGAACCTTCTGAAATCAAACTTGAGCGGAAGTGAAGAGGTCTTAATTGAATACAATGAATCAAATGCCGTTTTCACATTCAATGATTTGGTATTGATTTGTCGATTAATCGACGGTAAATATCCAAATTACGAAGCAGTTATACCGAAAGAAAATCCGAATGTATTAACAATCGACAGATCGCAATTCTTGAGTTCAATTAAGCGCGTATCTATCTTCGCCAATAAAACAACCCATCAAGTTAAATTAAAACTAGCTGGTTCTGAACTGTCTTTATCTGCTGAAGACATTGACTTTTCAAATGAAGCCAACGAACGTTTGACATGTAACTACAATGGTGACGATATGGAAATTGGTTTCAATTCACGTTTCTTAATGGAAATGTTAAACAACATAGACACAGCTGAAGTTCGTTTGGAGATGAGTGAACCGTCTCGAGCAGGCTTATTGATGCCAGCCGTAAAAGACAATGAAAGCGAAGATGTTTTGATGTTGGTTATGCCAGTAATGTTGAATAGATAAAAGCATTGTAAATAACGAATAGATTCATGCCCGATAACTCGGGCATTTTTTTTTTAAATCAAGGTTCTATAAGCACCATTCGACAAAGGGTAATCAACATTAATTTTTATCCATGGCATGGCAATCAATTTCGTGTCGTTTGATTCAGTAGAATTGAATGTATTGCGAAGAATCAGCGTGTAATTCTTACCATTAATTGCAATCAGTTTTGAATCGTTTCTATTTTCAACCTCAATTTTGAATTTTGAATTATTCAACTGCCAATTTTTGTCCAACAAAAAATACCTCACATCTCCTGGATAAAGTTTTCGGTAACTTTCAACGGCAAATTTCACTTTCTCAAAACCCTCTCTCTTTGCATCGTAAAAACAAAGTATATCGGCTCCATTTTTAATGATAAATGCCGGCTGCTTCAAGTTTAGAACGCAAAATTCATTCAAACGCAAATTCACGTATCGTTTGTACACACTTGAACCAATCAGTAACATACTAAAAGAATACAAAACCAATTTCCACTTGTTACTTGGTTGGCCAAGAAATAGAAATAAAATAGCAATTGCCATAAAAAGTACCGCATACAATGAAAGTTCAAAACCATACGCCACTCCGCCCGGTAAACTTTCGACCCATCGAATAAATGCCAAGGATAAAAATATTGAAAAAGTAAGCACCATTCCTGTCAACTTTGCCAATGGGCGCAACCATTTAAATGCAAAAATGAAAATTCCAGCACCTAAGATAATTCCGCTAGATGCCATTAGACCAATATTAGTAAGGACAAAATAGTTCGGAAATTGATGAAAATAGTACAATGACAAAGGTGTAGTCATTAATTGGGCGGCAAATCCTATCGCCGTTCCTTGCCAAATCTTCAACAGCCATTTATTTTCAAAGTAAATCCATTTTTCAATTGGCTTATAAAACAAAAAAATGCCAAGCATCGCTAAAAAAGACAATTGGAAACCAATGTCAAACAAAGTGAAAGGATCCCATAAGCACAAGGCAAATCCGGTAAAAAACAGAGTATTGATTGCATCATAATTACGCTCGGTCAATTGAGAAAGAACGAGAATAGAAAACATGAAAACTGCCCTGAGTACAGATGCTGATAGCCCAGTTAATATTGCATACATCCACATAATTATTACTACAATTAACACTGCCGATTTGCGACTAATCAATTTAGGAAAGCGACCGAGGAAGAACATGAGAATTTGCATAATTATTCCAACATGTAAACCAGAAACAGCTAGAACATGCATTGCTCCTGTATTCGTAAAACTGTTCTTAACTTCAACGTCTAGCAATGATTTATCTCCAAGAATCAAGGCGAGGGCAATTGCTAATTCATCTCCCTTGAGGTTTTCTGTTAGCGACGATTTTAAATAATTACTTAGTCGATCCAATTTCTCTGCTACAAAGCCTTGATCAACATGTTTGATGAGTTTGAATTGTTCAGCACCCACAAAAGACATGTATTCCACACCCTTAGACCTCCAGAAATACTGCGTATTAAATTCTCCGGGATTTCCAGCGTTTTTAATCTTTTCAACTTCAGATGCAACTGCAATCACATCGCCTTTCGACAACATAAATCCTTCCGTTTGAACATACATTACCACCGGCTCACTTACTGATCTATTTGACACCCCATCCTTTAAAGACCGAATTATACCAGTCATTTTCCTCCATTCTTTGTCATTTTGATCTACGGCAGTTAATTCCACTATCAACACCTTATCTGTTGAATATATCTTTTCAAATCGATCCTTTTCTGCTAAACCTGAACGAGAACAAATCAATAAAAACCCGACGAGCAGAAAGACGATGAACGTGAAAGGCAAAAACAGTTTAACCTTGCGGATATAGAACAATATCAGACATGTAACCGAGAGTGAAACAAGTGAAATGATGATAGGGTAAAATAATTGATTGTCTGGTAAATCAAACCCCAAAAGGATACCACAAAATAAAGCGATGGCCATGACAAGAAATGGCCTTTTGAAGAATCGAAAATCTATATTTTTAGCGAAATTCATGATCCACGGCAAATGAACGATTTTTTCTTGGATTTTCTCTGAAAATGAATAGAAGAGTCAAGAAAAACGAACAATACATTGAGAACGAATAACTATCTTTGGCACACAAAATTTAAAAAAATGATCAAGATTACCCTTCCAGACGGCTCAGTTAGAGAATATCCGAAAGGATCCTCTTCACTCGATGTTGCAAAGAGTATTTCAGAAGGTTTAGCAAGAAATGTGCTTGCAGCAAATGTGAACGGACAAGTGATTGATGCCAATCGCGAAATTCTTGATGATGCAACACTGCAATTGCTAACATGGAATGACACTGAGGGAAAATCAACGATGTGGCACTCATCTGCCCACTTAATGGCAGAAGCACTTGAATTCTATTTTCCAGGAATCAAACTTGCGATTGGTCCACCCGTCAACAACGGTTTCTACTATGATGTCGATCTAATGGATCATTCTATTTCAGAGAAAGATCTTGAAAAAATCGAACAAAAAATGAAAGAACTGGCGAAATTGAAAAATCCATTCATTCGTCAAGAAATCAGTAAATCAGAAGCTGTCGCTTATTTTACCGACAAAGCTGATCCATACAAACTAGAACTTCTAGAAGGCTTAGATGATGGCAGCATCACTTTCTACACCCAAGGCAATTTCACAGATCTTTGTCGTGGACCACACATTCCTGATACAGGCTTCATAAAAGCTGTAAAACTTACTGCAATTGCAGGCGCCTACTGGAGAGGAGATGAAAAAAACAAACAGTTGACACGTATTTATGGAGTAACTTTTCCAAAACAGGCCGAATTGGATGAGCACCTTGAAAAACTTGAGGAAGCAAAGCGCCGTGATCACCGAAAATTAGGCAAAGAGCTTGAACTTTTTACTTTTTCGCAGAAAGTTGGGCAAGGCCTTCCATTGTGGTTACCGAAAGGTGCTGCGTTAAGAGAGCGTTTGGAGAATTTCCTCAAAAAAGCACAAAGAAAAGCTGGTTATGACCAAGTAATCAGCCCGCACATTGGACATAAGGATTTATATGTTACTTCCGGTCACTACGCAAAATATGGCGCAGATTCATTTCAACCCATTCGCACACCAGATGCAGACGAAGAATTCTTCTTAAAACCGATGAATTGCCCTCACCACTGTGAAATTTTCAAATCTAAACCAAGGTCATACAAAGATCTTCCCGCTCGTTTTGCAGAATTCGGTACGGTCTATCGCTATGAACAGTCGGGAGAATTGCATGGTTTGACACGTGTTAGAGGATTTACGCAAGATGATGCTCATATTTTCTGTACGCAAGAACAAGTAAAAGATGAATTTAAAAAGGTTATTGACATCGTTTTATACATATTTAAAACGCTGAATTTCCACAATTTTAAAGCGCAAATATCTCTTCGCGACCCAGGAAATCCATCTAAATACATTGGTAGTGATGAAAATTGGGAGAAAGCTGAAAGAGCGATCATTGAGGCAGCTGCAGAAAAAGAATTGCCAACGGTTGTTGAATATGGAGAAGCTGCCTTTTATGGACCTAAACTGGATTTCATGGTACAAGATGCGATCGGTAGAGAATGGCAACTTGGCACGATTCAGGTGGATTACAACTTACCAGAACGCTTTGAATTAGAGTATACAGGTTCTGACAATCAAAAGCACCGACCAGTAATGATTCACCGTGCCCCATTTGGTTCAATGGAACGTTTTGTAGCAGTTCTATTGGAACATTGTGCTGGTGACTTCCCGTTGTGGTTGTCCACAGAACAATTTGCGATTCTGCCAATCTCTGAGAAATTCAATGAGTACGCAGAAAAACTTTCAGATTTGCTAAATAATTACGATATTCGCGGCTTTGTTGATGACCGTAACGAAAAGATTGGAAAAAAAATCAGAGATGCGGAACTTAAGAAAACACCTTTCATGTTGATTGTAGGAGAGAAAGAAGCGGAAAACGCTCAAGTATCTGTTCGCCAGCGTGGGGTTGGTGATCTTGGATCCATGACGATAGATAATTTTGCTTCCTTGGTTCAAAAAACGATCGATGATGAGTTGGCAACAAATGTTTAATTAATTGAATGAGAAAAAACACTAAAAAACCTTTTGTAAGAAGAGAGGAAACGGAACAACACAAAATCAATGAAAAGATTTTGTCACGTGAAATTCGTCTTGTGATGGAAGGAGAAGAACCAAAAGTCATGACAACTTCTGACGCTATTAGATTGGCTGAAGAACAAGAGCTTGACCTTGTTGAAATCTCTCCAAATGCCGTGCCGCCGGTATGTAAGATCATGGACTACAGGAAGTTCCTTTACAACCAAAAAAGAAAGCAAAAGGAGCTGAAAGCGAAGCAAAGTAAAGTTGTTTTAAAAGAAGTTCGATTTGGTCCCAACACGGATGACCACGATTTCAACTTTAAACTGGCTCATGCACGCAAGTTTTTGGAAGAAGGAAACAAAGTGAAAGCATATGTGTTTTTCCGCGGTCGAACTATCGTATTCAAGGACAGAGGAGAAATTCTTCTTTTAAAATTTGCACAAGAATTAGCCGATATAGGTGCTGTTGAACAGTTACCGAAATTGGAAGGGAAACGAATGATCATTATGATCAACCCAAAGAAAAAATAAGAAAAAGCGTAGTATTTGATGAAATTCAAGCGGAAGCGGAGCATAAATTGAAACTACGATAAAAGAAGCTATACAGAGGTAACTTTAAAAACGAAGAGAGATGCCAAAAATGAAAACTAAATCCAGTGCAAAGAAGCGATTCACAATCACTGGAAGCGGTAAAATTAAAAGAAAGCACGCTTTCAAAAGTCACATCTTAACTAAGAAGTCGACGAAACGTAAGCGTAATTTGACAGCTGCTGGTTTGGTTCACGAATCAGATGTGTCGAATGTAAAATTACAATTGTGCATGAAGTAATTCACTTCGGTGGATTCAGCACGATCGGTTTATTAATTGTTTAACCCGGTAACGAGTAACTAAGATCTGCCACGGCAGACACTTTTTACCAAAAAACTCAAGATTATGCCAAGATCAGTAAATCACGTAGCATCAAGAGCTCGTAGAAAAAACTTGATGAAGCTGGCTAAAGGTTACTTTGGTCGCAGAAAAAATGTTTGGACTGTTGCAAAAAACGCAGTTGAAAAAGGTCTAAACTATGCTTATGAAGGTCGTAAGCAAAAGAAAAGAAACTTCCGTTCACTTTGGATTGCTCGTATTAACGCGGGTGCTCGTGAGCACGGAATGAGCTATTCTCAATTCATTGGAGCTGTTCACAAAAGTGGAATCGAATTGAACCGAAAAGTTCTTGCAGATTTAGCTTTGAACCACCCTGAAGCTTTCAAGGCGGTTGTAGATACAGTTAAAAAATAAAAAGAATCAACTTTGTATAGCATTAATCCCGGTCAGATGATCGGGATTTTTTTTTAACTTTTATTTGCAGTTATTCGATTTAAAGTACATTTGTCCAAACATTTTTTATGTCATTAAATACTCATAAGGCATCCATTGCCGGTGTGCTTATTACCATTGGAATTGTATTCGGAGATATTGGTACTTCCCCACTCTATGTTTTTCAGGCAATTACAAGCAATGGAACCAATTTTTCGCATGACTTGATCATGGGTGGATTATCCTCTGTGATTTGGACATTGATCTTGTTGGCCACCATTAAGTACATTTATTTTGCCCTAAACGCGGACAACAAAGGTGAAGGTGGAATCTTTGCTTTGTTTGCTCTTTTAAAAGCCAAACGCATACAATGGGTGATTATTCCTGCATTAATTGGATGTGCTACGCTGCTCGCTGATGGTTTCATCACTCCAGCAATATCCATATCTTCTGCGGTAGAAGGTATTAATAACGTGAATCCTGACTTTCCTGTTTTACCAGTTATTTTTGGAATTATCTTCGCATTATTTGCCGTACAGCAATTTGGCACATCAGCGATAGGCAAAGCATTTGGTCCAGTCATGCTTGTTTGGTTCGCCTTTCTAGGCTATCTCGGAATTATCAATATTTCAAAAAATCCAGAAGTCCTGGAGGCATTCAATCCATATTGGGCTTATAATTTAATTTTCAATGTAGAAGGAGGTTTCTGGGTACTAGGTGCAGTGTTCCTTTGTTCAACAGGTGCAGAGGCATTGTATTCAGATCTTGGTCATTGCGGAAAACATAACATTCGTATAAGTTGGTCTGTAATGAGTATATTTTTAGTAATCAATTATTTAGGTCAGTCAGCACTTTGCCTAACAGATGGATTTCATTTAAAGCCGCACCAAACCATTTTCTATGCAATGGTGCCATCAGATATGCTCTATTTCGCTATTGCTATAGCCACTGCGGCAACAATCATTGCCTCACAAGCTTTAATCACTGGAGTCTTTACACTTATGAACGAAGCAATAAAACTCAATCTTTGGACCAACCTTAAGGTGAAATACCCAACAGATCACCAAGGACAAATTTACATTCCATTTATTAATTGGGTTCTTATGTTGGGTTGTTTACTTGTAATTGTGATTTTCAAGAAGTCATCCGCAATGGAAGCATCATATGGTTTGGCCATAACAATCAATATGGTTATGACTTCTCTACTTTTGTGCTACCTATTGATACTACGACATAGAAAAACACGTCTACTCTATATTGGTATTTTTACCTTATTCTTAATAATCGAGGGTATATTTCTGTTATCCAATCTTGGTAAAATCCTTCATGGAGGCGCATTTACACTTGTATTATCTCTTGGATTTTTCTTAATTCTATTTTTGTATTACAAAGCTAGACAGCTTCGAAAAAGCATCACCGAGTATATCCCAATGAAAAAAGTAATTCCGCTTTTAAAGGCAGTAAAAGAAGATCCTGGAATACAATATGAGGCATCCAATTTAGTTTATCCAACAAGAAGCCAAACACCTAACAAACTGGATTCTACAGTTTATTTTTCACTATTCAAGAAACGACCGCGCAAAGCAGGAGTCGTTTGGTTTTTACACTTAGACATTATTAGCGATCCGTGGGGAGTGCACTATACTGTGAATGAAGTCATTGACAAATATTGCTATTACGTTACATTACAACTTGGATTCAAAGAAGAACATCGAATTGAATACATGATGCGAAAAATCCAGCGAAAAATGGTGGAAAAAGGTGAATTGAGTGGGGAGAGTGTTTTTGAAAGCGTAAGAGGTCAATTTGAAGAAGCTGATTTCAAATTCATCGTTTTAAATTCGCGCGTAGCTACGGATAATAAGTTGACTGCCTTTCAAAACATTTGTGTTAAAGGATATCGCTTTGTTAAAGCCACCGGCTTGAAACCAGCAGAAGACTTTGGCTTAGATAAAACCAATGTTATGGTGGAATACATTCCAATTAGTGTGACTAAGCAGTACGAGCAGGAAATCATTGAAGATTACGAAGACTATTCCCGAAAAGAAAGTGTTCGCTTAACACGAGGAGAAGAAAACAATTAATAAATTATTGAACATAAAAAAACCGGAAGATTTCTCTTCCGGTTTTTTTATGAAACATTTTCATTACTTCTTATCATTTACCTCTTCGAAGTCAACATCAGTTACTTCATCTGCAGGATTTCCTGTATTTTGCTGGGCGGCACCATCGGTACCACCTGCATTTGCTGCATTGTACATGTCTTGAGAAGCGGCTTGGAATGCAGTATTTAAGCGCTCCATTGCAGGCTCAAGGTTTTCTACATTTTTCGCATCAAACTCCTTCTTCAATTCAGTCAGTGCATCCTCGATTGGTTGTTTTTTCTCTGCAGGAATTTTATCTCCATATTCCTTCAACTGACGCTCAGTCTGGAAAATAGTAGAATCAGCTTTGTTGATCAATTCTACTTCCTCACGACGCTTTTTGTCCGCATCTGCATTCGCTTCTGCTTCTGCCTTCATACGTGCTATTTCATCGTCAGACAAACCAGATGAGGCTTCGATTTTAATCGATTGCTCTTTTCCAGTTCCTTTGTCTTTCGCAGAAATATTCATGATTCCATTTGCATCGATGTCAAATGTCACCTCAATTTGAGGAACACCTCTCGGAGCAGGTGGAATATCTGTCAATTGGAAACGACCCAATGTTTTATTATCTCCTGCCATTGAGCGTTCTCCCTGCAATACATGAATATCAACTGAAGGCTGACTATCCGATGCAGTTGAGAATACTTCAGACTTTTTAGTAGGAATCGTTGTATTTGCTTCGATTAATTTAGTCATTACTCCACCCATTGTTTCAATTCCCAATGAAAGAGGAATTACATCCAAAAGAAGTACATCCTTCACTTCACCTGTCAATACACCTCCTTGAATGGCAGCACCTAGGGCAACAACCTCATCAGGATTCACACCTTTTGATGGCGACTTGCCAAAGAAACGTTCAACAGCATCCTGAATAATTGGAATTCTCGTAGAACCTCCTACTAAAATTACTTCATCAATATCACTTGTTGACAATCCTGCATTTTGCAGAGCAGAACGACAAGGAGCGATTGTTCTTTCAACGATTTCTGAAATCAACTGCTCGAACTTGGCTCTTTGTAATGTTCTTACAAGGTGCTTTGGAATACCGTTTACAGGCATGATGTATGGCAAGTTTATTTCAGATGACGTTGTAGAAGACAACTCAATTTTTGCTTTTTCAGCTGCTTCTTTCAATCGTTGCAATGCCATTGGATCCTGACGTAAATCCAGTCCTTCTTCAGACTTAAATTCATCAGCCAACCACTGAATAATTACTTCATCTACATCATCACCACCAAGATGCGTATCTCCGTCTGTTGACAATACTTCAAAAACTCCATCTCCAAGCTCAAGTACAGAAACATCATGTGTTCCACCACCAAAGTCAAAAACTACAATTTTTTGATCAATTCCTTTTTTATCCAATCCGTAAGCTAAAGCTGCGGCAGTTGGCTCGTTAATGATTCTTTTGATAGTCAAACCAGCAATTTCTCCAGCCTCTTTTGTCGCTTGACGCTGAGAATCGTTGAAGTAGGCAGGAACAGTTACAACAGCTTCTGTTACTTCATGTCCAAGGTAGTCTTCAGCCGTTTTCTTCATTTTCTGAAGAATCATTGCAGAAATTTCCTGAGGCGTATAAAGACGGTCATCGATTTTAACTCGTGGTGTATTATTGTCGCCTTTTACTACTTCATAAGGTACGCGATTCGCTTCTTTCGTAGTTTCATCATAAGATGATCCCATAAAACGTTTAATCGAATAAATAGTTTTTGTTGGATTGGTAATAGCCTGACGTTTTGCAGGATCACCAACTTTTCTTTCTCCACCTTCTACGAATGCCACTACCGAAGGCGTTGTTCTTTTTCCTTCTGAGTTAGCGATTACCACTGGCTCATTTCCTTCCATCACTGAAACACATGAGTTGGTCGTCCCTAAGTCAATTCCAATTATTTTTCCCATATCGTTTTGAATTATTTGCGATTTTAAATCGAAAGCATTTTGACAATCATTATGCCATGTGAAGTTGAGACTTAATCTTTATAAAAAATGTCATATTTAAACAAAAGCAGTCTGAATTTTCATGTCGAAATGACAGATTTACTGACAAAATGAAAATATAGATTTCAATCCGCATATTTCCCCTAAATTTGCAGTGCATTGAACACTTAATTCAAATCTTTCGATGACTGTTTCTGAAATACGCGAGCAATTCTTCGCTTTTTTTGCCTCTAAAGGACACGAAATCGTGCCTTCAGCGCCCATGGTGGTTAAAAATGATCCAACGTTGATGTTTACAAATGCGGGGATGAATCAATTCAAGGATTTCTTCCTTGGAAATGCTGTTCCAAAAAACAAAAGAATTGCCAATTCACAAAAGTGTTTGCGCGTTTCTGGTAAACACAACGACCTTGAAGAAGTGGGTGTTGACACCTACCACCACACCATGTTTGAAATGCTTGGTAACTGGTCGTTTGGCGACTATTTCAAAGAAGAAGCGATTGGATGGGCATGGGAATTATTAACTGAAGTCTATAAGATTCCGAAAGATAAATTATACGTTACTGTATTCGAAGGTGATACATCAGACAATGTTCCGAAGGATGAGGAGAGTTATTCTATCTGGAAAAAGTACATTGATGAAGATCGTATTATTCTTGCATCGAAAAAAGATAATTTTTGGGAAATGGGCGACACTGGGCCTTGTGGGCCTTGCACTGAGATCCATGTGGATCTGCGTTCGAAAACAGAACGAGAACTCATTGATGGAAAAACGCTTGTAAATTTTGACCATCCACAAGTCATCGAAATATGGAACAATGTCTTCATGCAATTTAACCGAAAAGCAGATAGCAGTCTCGAACCGCTTCCTTCCACGCACGTTGACACAGGAATGGGACTAGAGCGATTAGCAATGGCCTTGCAAGGAAAGACTTCCAACTACGACACAGATCTTTTTCAGACGCTCATTCAACACATGGAAAAAGTCGCTAAGGTTCAATATGGTAAATTGGAAGAAGTGGATATTGCTCTCCGTGTTATTGCGGATCATGTTCGGGCTATTTCGTTCTCCATTGCTGATGGCCAACTTCCGTCAAATACTGGCGCAGGGTATGTCATTCGCCGCATACTTAGACGAGCTGTGCGTTACGGCTACCAAACATTAGGATTAAAAGAACCTTTTCTTTGCGATTTGTCATTGGTGCTTAGCGATTTAATGGGGAATCCATTCCATGAATTAGTGCAACAAAAAGAGCTAGTTGAAAAAGTTATTCGTGAAGAAGAAGCAAGTTTTTTCCGCACACTTGAACAAGGACTAAAGCGCATTGATGCAATAATTGAAGTGACTAAAAAGTCAATGAATGAGGTCATTGATGGTAAAGAAGTATTTGAATTGTACGATACCTATGGATTTCCTGTAGACCTTACTTCACTTATCGCGCGTGAAAATGAGCTATCAATTGATGAAGAAGCTTTCAACGGAGAACTTAAGAAACAAAAAGACAGATCGCGCACCGCAACAGCAATCGAAACGGATGATTGGGTTGAACTTTCATCACACGGCTCAACAGAATTTATTGGTTACGATGAACTTCAATCAGATGTAAAAGTTCTCAAATACAGGAAAGTAAGTCAAAAACAAAAAACATTTTATCAACTTGTACTAGACAAAACACCTTTCTACCCTGAAGGTGGAGGTCAAGTTGGCGACAAGGGTTATTTAGCGTCTAATGATGAAAAAATCATTGTTTTTGACACCAAAAAAGAGAATAATTTGATTATTCATCTATGTGAGAAATTGCCGAACAATGTGTCTGCCAATTTTACAGCCGTAGTGGATGAATCAAAACGAGTTTCATCAGCAAGCAATCACTCGGCCACCCACCTGCTTCACCATGCTTTGCGCGAAGTACTCGGAACCCATGTTGAACAAAAAGGATCGCTTGTAAACCCTGAGTATTTACGTTTCGATTTTTCGCACTTTTCGAAAGTTACTGATGAAGAAATCGCAAAAGTTGAAGCATTGATTTCAGCTGCTATTCATGAAAATATTTCATTGGATGAAAGACGAAATGTGCCGATGGACACTGCTAAAGAATTAGGAGCAATGGCACTATTTGGAGAAAAATATGGCGACAATGTTCGTGTCATTAAATTTGGTAAATCAGTTGAATTGTGCGGTGGTACGCATGTCTTGTCAACAGGAGAAATCGGCCTGTTTAAAATCACTTCAGAATCAGCTGTTGCTGCAGGCGTTCGACGAATTGAAGCTATCACCTCTACTGCAGCTGAGCATTTTTTCAAAGAAAAAGCAACACTACTTGACACCATCGCGCTCACACTCCGTAATCCAAAGGATATTGTTAAGGCTGTAGAAGATCTTCTTTCAAAGAACAACCAACTCACCAAAGAAATTGAGCTTTTACAAAAAGAAAAAGCGCTGAATGTAAAAGGTGACTTAAAAAATAAAATCGAAACTATAAACGGTATAAATTTCCTTGGAACAATTGTTCCTTTGGACGGAGGCTCAATCAAAGATATTCTATTCCAATTAAAAGGTGAAGTAGATCATTTCGTTGGTGTTATTGGGGGAAATGAAGGCGAAAAATGTACTCTTAGCATTATTGCTTCAGATTCAATAATTGCCGAGAAAGGAATAAATGCTGGGAATCTTATTCGTGAAGTTGCCAAACACATACAAGGTGGTGGTGGTGGTCAGCCGTTTTTCGCTACTGCGGGTGGTAAAAATTCGTCAGGTTTAGCAACGGCTATTTCAGAAGTGAAGTCGAAACTTTAACAATGGCGAAAGAACGATCAGCTTTGCTTATCACCTATTATTGGCCACCAGCAGGTGGTGCTGGTGTTCATCGCTGGTTGCGCTTCTCAAAATTCTTTAAAGAAAACAATTGGAACTTGCATGTCTATTGCCCGGATAATGCTGCATGGCCAACACTTGACGCATCCCTTGAAAAAGATGTTGCTGAAGAATTAAGGATTGTAAGAAAATCAATCTTTGAGCCGCATAAATACCTAGGAAAAAAGAACAACCCAAATCAAGGTTCGGGTATCACACAGCAAAAGAAAGGGAGTTTATTGCAACGCTTTATTATTTGGGTAAGGGGCAATTTATTCATTCCAGATGCTCGAATATTTTGGATCAAACCAAGTGTTCGTTTTCTCAGTAACTACTTGAAGGAACATCCGAATATTGATACAATTATCTCCACAGGTCCCCCTCACAGCATGCACCTGATTGCCCAAAAACTTAAAAGAAATCATCCGCACATTCAATGGGTGGCTGATTTCAGAGATCCTTGGACAGAGATTGATTTTTACCAGGACCTGCTTCCAGGAAAATGGGCAGATAACCGTCATAAAAAATTAGAAAAACAAGTACTTCAAAAGGCAGACAAAGTGGTGACCATAAGCCAGTCCGGTGGGCAGGACCTCGAACGTATAGGTAACCGTAAAGTTGAAATTATAACCAACGGTTTCATTTTCCCTGAATTCGATGCAAAAAAAGTAGTTCTTGACCCGCAGTTTACAATTGCACATTTCGGGTCGATGCCATTTGCCAGAAATCCGCAAGTTCTATGGGATGCCCTAAAAGATATCATCAACGAAAATCCGAGCATTGCATCTGACTTAAAGATTCGATTGATTGGTCCAGTTGATTACAATGTATTGGAAAAAGTTGAAAATGCTGGACTAACATCATACGTGGAGCACATTTCAGCAGTAACGCATTCCGAAAGCATACAAATGCAATCTAAAACGCAGGTACTTCTCTTGGTTGCAAATCGAACTGGCAATGTAAAAGGCATTCTAACCGGAAAATTCTTTGAATACCTTGGAGCAAAACGCCCAATTCTTGCCATTGGAGAAATCAACAGTGATCTCGGAGATGCAATGGAAAACACACATGCCGGACTTTTCGCCGGTTATGAAGAAAAGGAAAAAGTGAAGGCTTTCCTCCTATCCTGCTATTCTAAATTCAAGTCAAAAGAGTTATTCCACGAAGCGGAAAATTTAGATGATTATTCGTCCAGTGCTTTGGCAAGAAAATTCATTCGATTAATTGAGGCTTAAAACTCGTCTTTTCCACAAAATTCCATAAAGTTATTGGGATGCAGCACCTTTGTCACTGCATCCGGATATAAATTAAGAAAAGCTCGACTGATCTTGTCCTTCGAATCAATCTTCCATTTTATTTCGAAAGCATTCAACTGTTTTTTATCCAGCTCAATAAAGTCAACCTCCGCTTGATTGTAGTTTCTCCAAAAATAGACCTTCCTATTTTTTCCAAGAAATGAATTCATTTTCATGCGCTCACTAATGAGAAAATTCTCCCACAATTGCCCTACGTCATTTCTTAATGGCAATAAATCAAAATCTTCGATCACTGCATTTCGTATTCCATTATCCCAAAAGTATATTTTGGTCATTTTTGAAACTTCCTTTCTAGGGTTATTACTGAATGCACCCAAGCGAAATATTACAAAAGATTTCTCCAAAAGATCAATGTAATTTTCTATTGTTTCCCATTTTATCTTTAGTGTCTTAGAAAGTTCATGGATAGACACCTCACTTCCAACTTGATAAGCCAAAAGCTGTAAAAGTTTCTGCAATATATCGGGCTTTCGGATATCCTTCCAAATCAACACATCCTTATACAAATATTGATTTGCAATGTTTTTTAAAAGTAATTCCGCAGAACCTCTATTTTGCGTTATTTCTGGATACATCCCATAGACTAAATGAAAAGGCAAATCTTCAGCAACCTGAAATGAAGTCTTCTTTGGATATAGTTCTGCTAATGCAAATGGGTACATGTGAAAGAGAAGATGCCTCCCCGTTAATGGCTCAAAAATACGATCTGAAATTTCTAATGCAGAAGAACCTGTAGCAATGATCTGCTTATCTGGAAAAGAATCGTGTAATAGTTTTAATACTAGCCCTGGATTTTCAATTCGTTGTACTTCGTCAATAACAAGGATTTTATTTGAACCAATTATTGCTTTTAAATTGGGAATGCTTGCATCTTCAAAAAGCTGTCGCACCCTTTGCTCGTCAGCATTAACAAAAAGTACATCCTCATGACCCTTCAAGATTTCTTGCAAAAAGGTTGTCTTGCCAACCTGTCGAGCACCGGTCAAAATGAGTGTTTTGCGTTTGAACAACCAATTTTCAAACACATAAAATACTATCCTTTCCTTTACGTTCATTCTTCAAAAGTATTATTTTTTCCTTTGTAATAGAAATTTTAATACTTATTTTTACAATGTAATGGAAATTTTAATACTTATTTTTACAATGTAATGGAAATATTGATACTTTTTTAAATATATTGTGTAAACAACAGAATCCAAATTCACTTTCCAGGATTAGCAAACATTCGCACATCTTGACCGTTAATAATGGCTCCAGAGAGAATCACTAATCGTTCGACAATATTACGTAATTCACGAATATTCCCAGTCCAATCTGTTTGTTGCAAAGCCAATAATGCATCATCAGAGAATGATTTTCTTGGCACGCCATGGTCGGCACAAACAATTGTCAAGAAATGCTCCGCTAACAATGGAATATCTTCTCTCCTATCATTCAAGGAAGGCACATGAATTAAAATAACAGCCAATCGGTGGTATAAATCTTCGCGAAAACGTCCTTCTTCAATCTCCTTGCGCAAGTCTTTATTTGTTGCAGCCACTACCCGACAATCCACTTTGATATCACGTTCACCACCAACTCTTTGAATAACATTCTCCTGCAAGGCTCTCAATACTTTTGCCTGAGCACTCGCTGACATGTCACCTATTTCATCTAAGAACAAAGTTCCCCCTGATGCAAGTTCGAACTTCCCTTTTTTATCTTTCACTGCTGAAGTAAAGGCCCCTTTTTCATGGCCAAATAATTCACTCTCAATTAATTCAGATGGAATTGCTGCACAATTCACCTCAATAAATGGCATTTTATTTCTGTTTGAATTATCGTGAAGAGAACGTGCAACCAATTCTTTTCCAGTACCATTCCCACCTGTCACCAGCACCCTAGCATCAGAAGGCGCGACCTTTTCAATCATCTCCTTGATACGCTGAATACCATCTGTTTCTCCAATTATAGAACTTCCTTTGAAACGTTTAACCGTTGTTTTTAATTGCTTTGTCTCCTCAACTAACACAGTTCTATCTTTTGCATTTCTTAGTGTTACCAATATGCGGTTTAAATCCAATGGCTTTTCAATAAAGTCGAATGCACCATTTTTGATCGCTTGAACAGCAGTGTCTATATTTCCATGGCCACTAATCATGATTATTGGAGAATCAACTTTCGCCCTGTTCAACGCTTCCAAAACTTCCATACCATCCATCTGTGGCATTTTAATATCACAGAAAATAACATCGTATAATTTATTCGTGGCCTTTTCAACTCCTTCTTTACCATGTTCTGCTTCATCAACTTCAAATCCTTCAAACTCTAAAATCTCACGCAACGCTCTTCTGATAGCACGCTCATCATCAACAATTAGTATTCTTGCCATTTTTATTAGTTTGGGATAAAGATATCAAAGAACTTGCAATTGAAGGTTTGTCATGAAAATGAATGGGGATTTGTTAACAAATTCAATGGTAAAAGTCAATAAAGAACTGCGAATAAGCAGTCGTAAAAAATTGTAGTTTTAACCGAATTAAATTTATTATGGATGCTTGAGATCCAACGTATTTCGAAATCATTTTACCGAAAATCAGCACTTGATGATGTGTCACTACTCATCAATGAAGGCGAAATTTTTGGATTGCTTGGGCCAAATGGTGCCGGCAAAACCACTTTGATTCGTATCATTAATCGCATCTTAGAGCAAGACAGCGGCCAGATTCGAATCAACGGTGAACTTATGACTGATCGACATCTTGATTCCATTGGTTATTTACCTGAAGAAAGAGGTTTGTATAAAACCATGACCGTAGAGGATCATGCGTTGTTTTTAGGTAGACTAAGAGGTCTTTCTAAAAAGGATGTTTCAATTCAATTAGAACACTGGTTGACAAAATTCGAAATCAACGATTGGCGCAAAAAAAGAATCGAGGAATTGTCGAAGGGTATGGCTCAAAAAGTACAATTCATTTGCACAGTCTTGCATGATCCTAAACTTTTGATACTGGATGAACCATTGAGTGGCTTTGATCCCGTAAATATTGAATTAATCAAGCAAGAATTGACTGAGATGAAAGCGAATGGAAAAACAATCGTCCTTTCAACGCACAATATGAAAAGTGTGGATGAAATTTGTGATCGTGCAGCATTGATTCATCAGTCAAAAAAGATAATGGAGGGAAAAGTAGCTGATCTTCAAGAAGCACATAAAAAAGGAGAATACGCCATAAAGTTTCGAGGAAGCATGATTGCATTCGTAAATGCCTTATGGACCGGTTTTGAGCTGATTGATAAAGAAATTTTGGGTGACGACCGATTCATAGCTCGACTAAAAATGCGCAAAGAAAACAACTTCGAGGATCTTTTAAGGGCGCTCATTGGGCAAGTACGCATTGAAGCAGCATGGGAAGTATTGCCCTCCATGCAAGATGTTTTTATTGAATTAGTTTCAGAAAGAAAGGAGGCTCTTGATGCGTAACACTTGGTTAATCGCCTTGCGTGAATTGAAAGAGAGGGTTGGTTCAAGATCCTTTTTATTTATGTCTATTGCCGGGCCTCTTCTCATTTTAATTATCAGTTATCTTTTATTTGCATACGGCGGTGAGGGAAAACAGCATTGGAATATTTTAATTGCTGATCCGACAGGAATAATGGATAACAAAATCATGGCGCATGAAGACAAAGCGGTGAGTTATTCTTTTGCGGATGATTACATTGAAATGGAAGAATTCCGCGATGCCAAGCAATTCAACTCATTTGATGCAATGGTTGAAATCAATGAAAAAATACTTTCTAATAAAACCGCATTTGTCTTTTTTAGGTTAAAACCTTCTGTACGAATGCAAACCCGAGTTCAATTTCAAATAGAACGAAGAATTGAGGAAGTTATGGTGAAGCGCTTTACCAAGCTTTCATTGCGCGATTTCAGAAAAATCAAACAACCATTAAACGTCGCTTTTAGGAACATCAATGATCCTTTTGACGAAGCATCAGATCTTCGTGGATGGGTCGGATTCTTTTTTGGAACAATCATTTTTGTTTTTATTTTCCTTTTCGGAATGACAATTCTGCGCAGTATTTCGAGAGAGAAAAGCAATCGAATTGTAGAAGTATTGCTTGCTACGGTGAGACCAAACCAACTTTTAGGTGGAAAAATAATTGGAATTGGGCTTGCCGCATTTTTGCAGTTTGCTATTTGGATGATTATAGTTGGTGCAGGGTTATACTATTTACGAGAGACTCTTTTTCCTGATTTGCTCAATGCCTCTAATTTCGATATTATTCAATTGTCGAAAGATGCACAAGAGAATTCCGATCAACTATTTACAAGTAAAGAGTACAACGAATTTGTGAACTTGGTTTTTGAGCGCATCCAATTCGTAAACATGACTGGTTTCTTTTTGCTATTTTTTATTGGTGGCTATTTATTCTACGGATCACTCTTTGCATCTATTGGTGCTACTTCAGGGTCTGAAAGTGATGGACAGCAATTCGTCTTACCTATTATTTTTATGCTTACAATTGCCCTTTTTGCTGGCTATTATACATTGCAAAATCCAGCATCGGAATTAACAAACTGGTTTAATTATCTGCCCTTCACATCACCAGTTGTTGTGATGGTGCGCTTATCCCAAGGATACGAACCTGGTCAAGGCTACCAAATCTGGCTATCACTCCTGGTATTATTAGCATCCGCTATGTTAATGCTTTCTTTCGCTGGTAGATTATACAAGAATGGAATTCTACAATTTGGACACCGACTGCGTTTTTCTACATTATTGAAATGGATAAAAAAATCCTAAACGATGATCAAAGCAGTTATTGATTTAGGTACAAACACATTCAATTTACTCATTGCCCGCATAGAGGAAGATTATTTTGAGGTCCTTTGGTCCGGAAAAGAAGGGGTAGCATTAGGAATGGGTGGTATCAATGAGAAACGAATTGCCGCTGATGCATTTGAAAGAGGATTGGAAACATTGAATCGATTCAAACAAATTTGCGAAGACTGGAAAGTTGTTCAAATAAATGCCATCGGCACATCTGCATTGAGAGACGCAACAAATTCGATTGATTTTCTAGCAAAAGCAAAGGAATTAACAAACATTAATATTGAGATCGTTAGTGGCGAAGCTGAAGCTGAACTAATATACCGCGGAGTAAGTTTAACTTATCATTTCCAGCACCCAGCGATGATAATGGACATAGGTGGCGGAAGTACCGAATTCATCTTTGCTGATAAAAATGGAATCTTTGATTTAATAAGTTTAAATATTGGCGTTTCTAGAATGTTTCAGGAACTTCAAACAAGCGATCCATTGACAGCCGATGACACAAAAAATATTGAAAGCTGGCTTGAAGAAAAAGCCAATGGTTACTTCGACAAGAAACAAATTGATATCATTATAGGTGCTTCGGGTACCTTTGAAACATTCTACGAACTGATTCACAACACTGATTTTCCATCAAAAACGAATGCCGTTGAACTCAGTCGCGAAGAGCTAGATAAGTGCTTGGAAAATATTATTCATTCAACCCAAGCAGAGAGAGATAAAAATGACCGTATCATTCCTATTCGTAAAAAAATGGCACCAATTGCTGCTGTTAAAACACGATGGATACTTAATAAATTAGCCGTAAAACAAGTAGTTATTTCTCCCTGTTCGCTCAAAGAAGGAGCGCTGAGGTGATGGGAAAAAGGGAGTTCAAAGAAGGTTCAAAAGTTCAGGTCTCGATACACCTCCTGCGTCGGCACTTCAGCCGCAGCTGACTGGCGACCTGCTTTTGTCTTTGATCTAAATGTCTTTTGTCTTGAAAGTTCAAGAGTTCAAAGAAAGAAAGACTCATGACACCTTTAGTTTTCCTGACGCCTAAAAAAGTTTTCTACGTATGTCCTTCCAATTGTACACTTTCGCGAATAAGTAAATGATTGCTGGTTGTAATAGGGCAATCGTAATAATACTCTCCCAACCAAATGAAGGTGGGTTGTAATCCTTGAAAAGCGCATCGGTTTGAAATGCTTGCCAGTCATTGGTAATGATTAACGCTGAGAATATATTATTAATGGCATGATACCCCATCGAAAGCTCAATTCCATCATCAAATACCGTTAACAAACCTAAAAAAACACCTGTCATGATATAGTAGGTCAACACTGAATAACCGAGCGTCTCAACTTCAGGATTTGCACCATGCACCAGTCCGAATAACATCCCCGTAAAGAGCACAACCATCCATCCTTTGGGTAAAAATTTTGCGGAAGATTGCATAAGATACCCTCTAAACAAAAGTTCTTCACAGGTCGTTTGCAATGGAATTAATAGAAGAGATATGGCCAATAACGGTATGAAGCTTTTTGAATTGAAATTCCAAAAAACCTTACCAGTGAATTGGGTTGTCAAGTATAGAAAAACGCTTAAAATGATTCCCCAAATTAAAAAAGTGGTGAAAAATCGTTTCCAATCAAAATGCTTTCTGATCGTGAAGACGGACAGGAAAGATCGTTTGTGAATAAATCGAACAGATAGTAATAAGGCAATAAAAGCAAACACAAAAGGAAGGATTAGATATACCAATGTTGTGTTTTTTCCGAGAACCTCAGTAAGCTGATGCAAGTCAGCACCATCGTAAGCGGATAATCCTCCTTCTTGCATTGATAATCCTATCAATAATGGAAGCTGTCCAATCAAAACATAGGAAAAAAGCACCACTGCCAAAGTCAAGAAGTAGCCAGATGGTTTTTCTCTTTGGGAACCTTCGGGATGCAGGAATGAATCACTCATGTTTCAATTCAATCGATAGATCAATTGAACATATCCTTCATGCGGCTAAAGAAATTGCGATCATTCTTGTCTGGATGCGGCTTAAAGTTTTCACTGTCACGCAATTTCTCTAGAATTTCTCTTTCTTCTTTCGATATCTTTTGAGGTGTCCAAACATTGATGTGTACAAACAAATCTCCATTTCCATAGCGCTGAACATGCGGCAAACCTTTCCCTTTCAAACGAAGCACCTTACCACTTTGTGTTCCCGGATCAACTTTAATTTTAACCTTTCCAGAAACAGTTGGAATTTCAATTGATTCACCTATAACTGCATCCACAAAATTTACAAATGCTTCATAATGCAAATTCTCTCCGTCGCGCTTGAGATCAGGATGTTCAGTTTCTTCAATCAACACAATCAAATCACCGGGAACACCATTGAATGGACCAGCATTCCCTTTTCCTGTAACGCTCAGTTGCATACCCTCTTCTACTCCAGCTGGAATTTCAATCTCAATCACCTCCTCCTGGCGTTTCAATCCTTGAGCATCTGCATCACCTGGCTTCGTATCTATCATTTTGCCAGCACCCTGGCATGTTGGGCATGTCGACTGCGTTTGCATAGCTCCAATAAACGTCTGCTGGACACGCGTTATTCTACCAGATCCGTTACAGGTTTGACAGTTCTTGAAAGTGACTCCTGGCGCATTTACTAATTTATTGACCTTTATTTTTTTCTTTACTCCTTCCGCAACTTCTTCCAAAGTCAATTTGATCTTTACGCGCAAATTAGTACCTCTCGCTGCCCTTGAACCGCCTCTGCTTCCTCCAAAAGATCCCCCTCCGCCAAATGCATTCCCGAATATATCTCCGAACTGAGAGAAAATATCATCCATGTTCATTCCGCCACCAAATCCTCCTTGGCCACCCATTCCTGCATGACCAAAACGATCATACTGCGCTTTTTTATCAGAGTTACTTAATACCTCATATGCTTCGGCTGCCTCTTTGAATTTTTCTTCAGCTGACGCATCATCAGGATTTTTATCGGGGTGATATTTCAACGCAAGTTTGCGATACGCTTTTTTGATCTCGCTTTCATCTGCATTTTTAGATACACCTAATACTTCGTAATAATCTCTTTTTTGACTCATGTCTTTATCAAGGAGTTGATATTTTTATTCGGGATAAACACCCTTATTATTTGAATTTGGAAGATCGTAACTATTGCCCGACGACTACCTTTGCAAAACGAATTACCTTTTCATTCAAGTAATACCCTTTCTCAACGTCATCGATTACCTTTCCTTTATCTTCCTCACTTGGAGCAGGAACATTCGCAATTGCTTCATGCAATTCACTGTCGAAAACAAGACCTTTAGCTTCCATTTGCTTCAAGCCTTTTGACTCCAATATCCCTTTAAATTTGTTGTGAATCAATTGAAAACCTTCTTTAACAGCATCAATATCTTCAACCTTTTCGTTATTTACTATTGCGCGATCGAAATCGTCCAAAATGGTTAACAAATCCTTCAATATTCCAGCGCTTGCATTACTGATAAGATCAATTCGCTCTTTATTGGTGCGCTTTCTATAATTGTCAAATTCAGCATAAAGTCGAAGGAAACGATCATTCAATTCTGCACATTTCTCTTCCGGAGTCAACTCTTTACTTGTTTCTTCCTGCTGTGAATCATTCTCTACAGCCTCTTCCTGCACTTCTTCGTGTTTTGAAGTTTCCTGTTCATTCAGTTCTTTTTCCTCTGCCATAGTATTCATTTTTCGCGATTCCGACAAAGATACTGCCAATCTAAAAATTCGGACAGGTTGTCAGCGGAATATTACATTAGAATGAAAAGTTGGCATTTTTTCAATAATTAGAACACCTTAAATGACTCGAACAATCTGAACAAATTGAACTCTTGAACTTTCAAGACAAAAGACTTTTAGATCAAAGACAAAAGATTTGAATGTTCTTTTGAACTTTTGAACTTTTTGATCTGCTTTTCACCACAAAGACACTAGTTTAATGAAAAATAAAACACTTTGTTAAGACACAAAGAAGGATCTTTTATATTATCAAAATCATGCATTATTAGCTCCAAAAGCCCTCGGCTTTTTCTGAATTTGTGCCTTCAACATCTTGAGAATCAAAATTAACCTTGCGCCCTTGTGGTAATTTTATTTATTTCATCTCTTCAACTTTTGAACTCTTGAACTTTTGAACCTCTTGAACTTTCAAGACAAAAGACTTGGAGACAATAGACAAAAGACCTGAACTTTTGAACCTTCTTTGAACGCCCTCAACGACTACTTTTTTGCCGATTTCGTTGAATATTTGCGCATTCTAGTCAGTTCTCGTAAATTTGCGGTTCATTTTTACTAAGTATTGAAACAGCTAAAGCCATTTCACGTTCTCTTTTTTGTAATAGGCACCTTTGCCATATTGGCTCCCGTGGTACATTACATTCCAGAGGACGGTTGGGAAATTAATGGCCTACCAATACGATTTTTGAGTGAAGAGAACTTCTTTACACCGGTCAAACAAGTCAAAAAAGATATTACATCGATTGTCGCCGAAGTTGATACAACTGCAATCGAAGAAAACGATCAACTCACACATTACAATTCCTCTTCAGGCAATATGGGTGCTCCTTCTGGGGGTGAATTATCAACAGAAAGTGAAACAGAGATTTTTTTAAGCGATACTGGTAGAGAAACGTTGCACCGCTTTTTTGAGACATTGCAGCAAGTGGCAAATGAAAAGTCTAAAATTCATGTGCTGCATTATGGAGATTCTCAAATTGAAGGAGATCGAATGACAGCCTATATTCGACAAATGATTCAGAATCAATTTGGTGGTAATGGGCCAGGTTTAGTGCCTGCTGTGAACGTTTACAATACCGTTGCCTTCAAGCAATCGTATTCTGATAATTTTATGCGGTACACTTGTTTTGGAGGCAAAAAACTTAAAAACAAACGTTACGGAGCAATGGGTTCGGCTGCTCGATTTGCACCAGAACTTGACAGTGCTGGAATGGCAGCTAGAACAGTTGAAGAGGAAGCATGGATTGAAATCGCACCGAACAAATCAGCTTATTCAAGGGCCCGTGACTTCAACAATGTCAAAATGTTTTACAATAGTTGTCTTCGTCCTTGTGGATTGAAAGTCTTTCAAAATGGAAAACTTATACATGAAGACAGTTTAAATACCGATGGCAAGGCGCACACCGTAGAATTGAAATTTGCGACCACACCTGGCAAACTGAAATTCGTATTCTCTTCTATTGCTAGTCCAACTATTTCCGGATTTTCGCTAGAAGGTGATTTCGGGGTTCAAGTCAGTAATATTGGAATGCGTGGCTCAAGCGGTACGATCTTTGGTTCAATGGATCAAGCACTTTTAGGAAAGATGTACGCGGAACTAAACACAAAATTAATCATCTTACAATTTGGAGGGAATTCTGTCCCATCCTTTCGTGACAGCAGTTCTGTACGAGCATATGCGCGTTACATGAAAGGACAAATCAATACCTTAAAAAAACTTTGTCCTTCAGCAGCAATATTGTTCATTGGTCCAAGTGATATGTCTAAACTAAATAATGGAGTTTTTGTTACCTATCCCCTTTTACCTTACTGTGTTTCCTTATTGAAAAAAACAGTTGTTGAAAATGGAGCAGGTTACTGGGATCTTTATGCCGCAATGGGAGGACAAAACTCCATGCCTTCATGGGTTGAAAAAGGATATGCAGGAAAAGATTATGTGCACTTTAGTAACCGCGGTGCAAGCATCGCTTCACAGTTGTTCTTTGATGCATTTGCTGCGGAATATGCCAAATGGCAAAAAGGCACTTCTTACACCCAACCTTAATACTTTGTGATGCGGGCGGGGTTTCTTTTTATTCTATTGTTTTTGACCTTTACAGGCAATGCTCAGCAAGAAACGAATCCGAACGATTCGCTAAATCGATACTTCCATCCCGAAATCTTTTGGCTGGATACGACAGTTGCTACACAATACCCGTTTATTGATCTTTCACTAAATAATTTTCGGTTTTATACTGCCGAAGCACCCAACTGGAAGCATTTCTTTCGGGAATTTGATGCCATGACAGCAGAAAAAGATCGTAAATTGAATCTTTATCATCTAGGTGGCTCACACTTGCAAGCAGATATTTATACCCACGTATTTCGTACATTTCTGCAGACAAATTGGGAAGATTTATGTGGTGAACGAGGACAAGTTTTCCCATTCTCTATTGCAGCGACAAATAACCCTGCTAACTATAAATTCCGCTCTCCAAATAAATGGAAAGGGTTTAGAAGTCCTGTTACGCGTCCGACAACTATTCACTATGGTTTATCGGGTATTGTTGCAACATGCGCAGACTCAATCATCAAACTTTCCTTTAAATACGACAGAACCGAAGTACGCTCTGAATTCAAATCTTTTAGAATTCTGCACAACAAAGGAATCCTCCCTTATTCAATAAGTATTTTGAATGGCGAATTAGGTATCGAAGATATTTTTACAAATGAATCTCTCGGCTACACAGAGTACTTTTTTAACAAAGAAATTGATTCACTGGATCTTGAATTCACCCGCACGAGTGCTGACAAGAATCCCCTTGAAATTTATGGTTTTACATTTTTAAATGATTCTCCTGGCTGCTCTTACTCTGCAATTGGTGTGAATGGAGCCGCATTGAACACATACCTTGGAAACGAAAATTTCGAAGAACAACTTTGCATCTACCCTCCTGATCTTTTCATTTTTTCCGTAGGTACAAATGATGCAAATGTTCCTTACGATCAATTCGATCCTCAGTATTACAAAAACAATCTTGAGTCATTGATTCAAAAAGTAATGCGTTGTAATCCAGATTGTGCAATTCTACTTACCGTGCCCAACGATTCCTATTATCAGAAGAAATACTTGAATAGAAATATTGAACGACAACGAAAAGTGATTGTTGAATTGGCTGAAAAATACAAATTGGCAGTTTGGGATGTTTACGGCATCATGGGAGAGCTTGGGTCCTCTAAAACATGGCAAAATGCAGGTTTAATGCAAGCAGACCTCGTACATTTCACCCCGCTTGGATACCAATTAAAAGGCAAACTTTTGACCGATGCGTTCCTTAAGTTCCTCGAGCAAATGAGAAATACCGAAAAAATGCAATAGTTTTGCAACCCAAATGGAAAGAATCTACGAAATATTCAGTTTTGCTGCCACCGATAGGATGGTCTTCAACAGATTGGATTTCTGGTTGTTCTTTTTGGCGTTTATGGTTGTTTTTTCAGCTTTGCATAAACAACAACTTGTACGAAGTATTTTCTTTACCATCGTCAGCCTATTTTTATATTTCAAAACATCCGGCTTATTTGTCGTATTGCTGGGTGGATCCATTATCGTGAACTTCTTTCTGGGTAAATGGGTTTTCAAAACAGAAAAGGAAAGCGGAAAAAAATGGATTATCGCCGTTGCCGCAATCTTCAATTTATTTTTCCTGGCATTTTTCAAGTATGCCTATTTCTTTACTGATTCTTACAATCAACTTTTTCAAACGAAATACGAAATTGTCAATTGGTTTGCTCAAATGGGCAATGGTTTCTTCGGAACGGGATTCTTTGAGACAAAAATTTTACTTCCGGCAGGTGTCAGTTTCTTTACTTTTCAGTCGATCTCCTATGTAGTTGATATCAAGCGAAAAGAGATAGAGCCTGTTAAAAATATTTTTGATTACGGATTCTATGTGACCTTTTTTCCGCACGTGATTATGGGGCCAATTGTTCGGGCACGCGATTTTATACCGCAAATTTACCAACCATTCTCACTGAATAAAGATCAGTTTTCTTCCTCTGTCATTCTAATCGTTAAAGGACTTATCAAAAAAATAATCCTTGCAGATTACATTGCCGTCCATTTCATAGATAAAATTGTCGACTCGCCAGAAGCCTATCCAGGATTTGTAAGTGTACTCGCCATGTGGGGATATTCGCTTCAAATCTATGGTGATTTTTCGGGTTACACAGACATTGCAATTGGTATTTCGAGGTTAATGGGTTTCGAACTTTTACCAAATTTCAATTCGCCCTACAAAGCAAACAGCGTGGCCGATTTCTGGAGAAGATGGCACAAGTCACTTGGTTCTTGGCTTCGTGATTATTTATACATTCCACTTGGCGGAAATAAATCGGGCGGTTGGGGAACTTATATGGCCACAACGGTGATTTTCATCTTTCTCTTCTTCATTCTTCAATGGTACGAATTGATTTATGTTTACAGTATTTTAATGGGAATCTACCTCATCGGTGTACTCATCTCTCCTTCATTTAAACGCTATGTTCACCGCGACCTCAACTTACTTATAACAATGATTGTAGGTGGATTGTGGCATGGTGCCAGTGAGAATTTTATTATCTGGGGAGCAATGAATGGAATTGCCTTGGTGATTTACAATTATTGGAAAAAAATCTCTCCCTATGAAAATAAAAGTTGGTGGATTGTTCATTTCTGGAAGATCTTTTTGACCTTCAATTTTATCACTTTTACGCGCATTTGGTTCCGATTGGATGAAGAAGGAGAACCGATGGCCATGCTGAACCACATCTGGAATCATTTTGATTTTCAATGGGCTACATTTGTGAAAGTATTAGAAACCTACCAAAGTGTTTTTTGGATTATCCTATTCGGATTTATCTTTCACTGGTTACCTGAAAGAACCAAGAAATGGTATGAATCGTTGTTTGCGAAATTCCCTATGCCGCTGCAAGCTATTACTGTTGCGGTAATTGTGATATTGATCTATCAAGCTGTTTCAGACACCTTCAAACCGTTCGTTTATTTCCAATTTTAAAGAACTTAAACTGTTTCTTTCTCCACAATCTCATTGAAAGGGAAACGCATAACAGCTGTAAATCCATTGCCTGAACTTGAATTAAATTTGACATTGCCCTTGTAGGCTTTGGTGCGTTCTTCAATACTGTTTAAACCAACTCCTTTGAGTAAATCATTCAACTCAACACCTTTCCCATTATCTCTGAATAGTATTCTCAGCTCTTCTCCATCTTTTTGGATGTTTACTTCAACGGATGTTGCTTCAGCGTATTTGAATGTGTTATTTGTTAATTCCTGGAGGATCCGGTACATGTTAACACTGAATCCTTTTTCCAATTTCAAATCATCTGCTTCAAAATTGAAGTTGAAAGATTCGTGGATGGTGCCTAATCTCAAGTAAAAATTCTTTAAAGAATTAATTACACCGGACACCAAGATCTCAGAGGGATACATATCGCGGCAAACCCTTCTCAAATCGGTAATTGATCCCTGCACTATATCATACAATTTATTGAAATCACTGACTTGATCTGGATTCTTACTTCCAGCCTGATTGACCAACAAGCTGATTAGTGTTAACGAACCACCCAACGTATCGTGCAAATCACGCGAGAATCGTAATTTCTCATTTTCTGAAGCTTCAAGCGCTGCTCTTTTTAATTCATTTTTTCTCTCAATTTTTAACGCTTGTTCTTTCTTTCGTTGCCTATAGAAGAAAAGTGTTACTAATAGACCGAGCAACACCACAGATACAATGATACCATTTTGCAACTTGTAATAAGATAATTTGGCCAGTTGGTTTCGGCTCTTCAAACTTAAAATTTGAGCCTGCCTGTCCTTCGTATTGAAACGCTCCTGCATCTCAATCACCTTATTGTTGCGTTCTTTGGCATCGTAATAATGCCTGTAATCATAATAGGTACGAAGGTAGCTCCTACTCTTATAGTAATTTCCTTTCGCAAACTCGAGCTCACTCAGGTTAAAAAAAATTAAAACATTTGCTGACGTCTTTACTTGAAGCACTTTGAAGGCCTCCAACGCCTCATTGTAATAATGAGTTGTGCGATCGTATTCACCTCGATCTAAATATACAGCACCTAAAGTTGTGGTTAGGGTATATAAGCCCTCACCTTGATTCAACACATGCTTATATTCCTTATAGGTCTTCGTTAGATAAGCCAATGCTTTTTTATTATTGTTCAATTTAAAGTAATGCTGACCAATGCTCAATAGATAAAGACCATTTTCTGAACTATCGTTAGGATTATTTAATTCAAGTGCCTTTTTGTAGTAATAGATTGCTTTTAGATGACTCTTGGCATCCGCTTTATCGAAATACCAACCAGCAATTGAAGACAAAATAGTAGGCATCTGATGCTTATCACCATCTTTACGGGCATAGTGTAAGGCCTTAAGAGCAAAGGTATTCGCATAACTTTTATTACCTAATTCCTCGTGACTATGTGACATATATTGGTAAACTCTAGCATATTGTTTGGCAGAAAGTTTTGAATCCATCAAAAGCTGATTTAGAGCCAAAATTGCTCCTTCGAATTTCCCTTCCAACATAAAAGAGGCAACCCTCAATATCTTTAAATCATTTATAGTTCCCGCATTCGCCTGAGTTTGAAGATCACTTTTTATAACAGATTCTGCTTTTTGCAGTTCTCCGTTTTTCATTAAATAGCGTGCATGAAAGTATGCATGTCTGCTTTGAGCAATAGGAGTTCTATTCCTTTCTTCACACTGTTTAAGGCCCTTGGCAAGATTAAAATATTCATTCAAATTAATGTCAAGGGTCGAGTCAAGCTGTGATTCTAACTCTTTACACGAATTTTGGGAATTTGAGAAACCAGTTAGTAACACGAATGCTGCTACGATCAGCATTTTTAAGGGCTGCATAAGACTTATAAATTGATCGATTTCGTTTCTTTAATTACACTTGTGGGGGATCTTACAGTAGTTACTTTAACGTATCCGTAAGTTCCTGAAGGAATAGCAGAAAGGCTAACAGCAACAGTGCCGACTGTTGTTCCACCGCCGACTGGTGTCAAAGTAATGTTAATTCCCTTTCCCGGTGTTGTTGAATCTATAGTTACTGCAGAAGTAAAACTTGTAGCTCTAAATGTTGTAAAAGCAATAGTCACTTTTTTTGCAGCCTCATCTATGGTTATCGTTCCGTCTAATGCATTAGTGGTTTCAATTTTCATGGTAATTTAAAGATTAAATAGTAAAATATTAGTTTAGAAGCAGGTACGTTGCTTTACCTAAAAGGTTACGCCTGATCCAGTTTTTTCACCATCGTGAGGATTGTAGCCAAAGCAACGGTTTCGCCTGTTTCATCGTACACATCTACCAGAAACTTTACAATTCCCTTAGCGATGTCATCATCTGAGCGTTTTTCCTGATCGATCTTTTCCTTCACAGTGAAGCGCACGCCAATTGTTGCGCCTGGATAAACAGGCTTCACAAAACGCGCTTCGTCGATACCGTAATTCAGCAATACCGGACCTTTTTTCGGATCCACGAACAAGCCCGCCGCTTTGGAAAGAATGAAATACCCATGCGCCACACGCCCCTCAAAAATGGTTCCTTCCAAAGAAGTGGCATCCATGTGCGCATAAAAATTATCCCCTGAAACATTGGCAAAATTCACGATGTCTGCATCTGTCACGGTATGCTTGTGTGTGAAAACCGTTTCACCAACAACTAGTTCTTCAAAATGCTTGCGGAATACATGCGGATTGGCCTCAGGCATCGCAGCTCCAACCTGGAATTGTTGTGTAATTTCGGTAATGGTCGTTGGGTGTCCCTGAATGGCTGTGCGTTGCAAGTAGTGCATAACACCTCTTTTTCCACCCATTTCTTCACCACCTCCTGCTCGGCCCGGACCACCGTGCGTTAACAACGGCATTGGCGAACCATGTCCTGTGCTCTCTTTTGCACACTCTTTGTTCAAGACTAAAATCCGTCCATGCATACTTGCAGCATTGACCACGTATTCTCTTGCCTCCTTGTTGCAAGGTGTCACTATTGAAGAAACAAGTGATCCTTTGCCGAGTTTGGCTAATTCTATGGCTTCATCTAAATTTTTGTACGGCATGATTGTCGCAACAGGACCAAAAGCCTCAATATTGTGTACATCCGTTTTATTGAAGGGATCGTTGTTTCTGAAAAGAACCGGAGAAAAGAAAGCACCTTTTTGTCTATCGGCACCCAATACATCAAAATGGTCTAAATCTCCGAATACAATTTCTTGCGAAAGTGCCAATTGTTCAACGCTCGCCCGCACACTCTCTACTTGCGAACGACTGGCCAAAGCTCCCATTCGTACACCTTCCACACTTGGATCACCCACAACAGTTGTTGACAAACGCTCAGCAATGGCTTTTTGCACTTCATCCACTAAATTTTCAGGAACAATAATTCTTCGCACTGCCGTACATTTTTGACCAGCCTTCACCGTGATCTCCTTCACAGTCTCTTTGACAAAAAGATTGAACTCCTCCGTACCAAGCACTGCCTTCTCTCCTAAGATTGTTGCGTTGAGTGAATCTGCTTCTAAATTGAATGAAATATTGTGTTGCGCAATTCTTGGGTTCGACTTCAGCAACAATCCCGTCGATGCGCTACCAGTGAATGTAACGACATCTTCCGAAGTAACATGATCGATAATCCCTCTTGCTGAACCGCAAATCAATTGCAGAGCGCCTTCTGGTAAAATTTTAGCATCAATAATATCTCTCACCATGACTTCAGTCAGGTAACAAGTTGCTCCCGAAGGCTTCACAATTGCGGGAACTCCAGCAAGAAAATTTACTGCTATCTTTTCAAGCATTCCCCAAATCGGGAAGTTAAACGCATTGATGTGGACAGCCACACCCTCTTTCGGAACCATAATATGGTGACCGATGAACGTCCCATTTTTTGACAAAGGCGCTGCAACTCCATCAACGTAATAGGGTAGATCAGGAAATTGTCGACGCAATGATGCGTTTGCAAAAAGGTTACCAATTCCACCTTCAATATCGATCCAGGAATCAACGCGTGTGGCACCTGTCCAAGCACTTACTTGGTAATATTTCTCTTTGTTTGCCAACAAATGCATTGCTAAAGCTTTCAGCATACGACCTCTTTCTTGAAAGGTCATTTTACGAAGCACTCTTCCTCCAGTTTTACGTCCATATTCCAGCATTGCCGAATAATCCAGTCCCTGACTTGAAATTTCACCAATTTTATCACCTGTAATGGCATTGTATAAATTAGCTTCGACACCTTCTCCGTCGAACCATTGGCCTAAAGCATAACTCTGATAGCGTTGCATAGTATTTGAATTTTGAATGCTAAAAATAAGCAAAGACTTGACTTAATGAAGAAAACTAAGAAGGGATTCTTTTATTCTCTATCAAATTTCAACATCTCGACTGATATCCGTCAAAAAAGGATATTTAGATAATGAGACCACAGAGTAGCAATCGTTTCAGGCAAACTGAAATTCATCCTCATGCGCAGCGATGTAATCCAGCGTATCGAGAACCTCTTGTAAATCGAAGGAAGTAACAAGTTTCATTCGGTAATCCTTGAAGTGTGAGATTCCTTTGAAGTAATTGGTGTAATGACGTTTCATCTCTGCAACGCCAAGTGATGCTCCTTTCCATTCAACACTCATTTCCAAATGCTGTTTCGTTATTTCAACACGTTCACGAATACCTGGAGCGGGCAAGTGCGTTCCTGTTCTCATAAAATGTTTGATTTCATTGAACACCCATGGATAGCCGATACTTGCACGCCCAATCATAATGCCGTCAACCCCGTAGCGATTTTTGTACTCAACAGCTTTTTCAGGTGTATCAATATCACCATTCCCAAAAACAGGAATGCGCATGCGTGGGTTGTTTTTGACATCTCCAATTAATGTCCAGTCGGCATCACCTTTGTACAATTGTACCCTTGTTCGGCCATGAATGGATATCGCCTCAACACCAACATCTTGCAATTTTTCGGCAGTGCTTACCACAAATTTAGTTTGATCATCCCAACCCAATCGTGTTTTAACAGTCACAGGCAAATTGGTCGTTCTGACGATTTCATCTGTCATTTTAATCAACTTGGGAATATCTTGAAGCATTCCTGCGCCTGCACCTTTGCAAGTAACTTTCTTCACGGGACACCCGAAATTGATGTCGATAATATCCGGGTTTGTTTTTTCAATGATGCGAGTGGCTTCTTTCATACTTTCGATATCGTGACCAAAAATTTGAATCCCGACAGGACGCTCGTATTCATAAATATCCATTTTCTGAACACTTTTAGCGGCATCACGGATCAACCCTTCAGAGGAAATAAATTCCGTATACATCAAATCCGCCCCGTTCTTCTTACACAAGGCACGAAAAGGCGGATCACTCACATCTTCCATGGGTGCTAATAAAAGTGGGAACTCGCCTAATTCTATGTCACGGATTTTTACCACAGGGCAAAGGTAGGGAAATCGACGAAATCGGGAATTGAATACTTTATCTTAATTAAAACCAATCGTCACTATTCTGTTTGACATGAAGTATCGACAGCACAAAAACAGTTTTACTTTCAATGATATAATGAATTCCAAAGTCAAATTTTTTAAGGAACTTGATTCTAACATCCTTATACCGCAACTGACATTTCAACGGATTTTTTTGTATAAAAATCATACCTCTGTCCAGTTCTAAAAGAAATTTGATTTCGAGACCTGGTTGCATTTCAAAAAACCAATTGACGGCCTTCTCTGTTTGCATTATTGCTCTGTCACTGACCAATAAGGAATAACTCATTGAACCTTGTATTTGGCGAATAGCTCCTTCCTTACTTCATTCCAATCTTTATAAGTCGCTGTTCCATCTTTATGCTGATCCAAAGCTTGATCTAATTGTTCTTTCTGCCATGTTGGAATATCGTCTCTATCGAAATGTACAAAGTCAAGTGTTTTTATGTATTCTAAAAATGCTTTTACTTTCGGATCTGTTGTGTCTTTAATATGAAATGATATTGGCATAATGCTTAAACTTTAAATCAAGTAATTTTCAAATTCTACTTGCCTCACGAATTTAATGATTTGAAATGATATTTCCACAAATATGATTGCATATCTGGAGTTCATAGGATTAAAAAACAAACGATTGACATCAAAAAAATCTCGCATGAGAGCGGGATTTTGCAGTTCTAAAGGAGCTTATTGTTTAATCAATTTATACCTTTCGTATACCTGATCGATCTTGAGGTGGTAAGTTCCTGTTTCTAATTTAGACACTTCCAATGTTTCCTCAGAACCATTTAAAACACCTTCAATTATCAAACGTCCTCTTGCATCTAGTAAAGTGTATGAACGTCCAATGAATTCATTAGGTACAGTTAAAATAAAGTAATCCATCGTTGGATTTGGGTGAATTGACAAAAGAGCTTTTTCTTCTTCCTCCACCAAACTAGAAGTAACATTTACAGCATAACAACTTGATGTATCTGAACATCCATTTAAGGAAACGGATACCGCATACGTACCAGATTGATTTGGTGAATATGACGATGCAGTGGCTCCAAAAATTGAAATGTTATTGTTTAAACAATCTAACCACTGGCAAACTGCACTTGACTGATTCGCTATAAGCTGTGAACCATTAATACTCACAGCAGTTGATGGCATCGGTTTTACAGTAACAATTGTTGGACTTGAGGTTTTTGTGCATCCATTAATATCCGTAACTGTAACACTGTAACTTCCGCTAGTGGTCGGATTTATGACTTGTGTAGTCGCTCCGTTAGACCAAAGGTAAGAGGAAGACTGATTAGACGTTAAAGAAACTGAAGAACCAGAACAAAACGTAGTTGGGCCAGACGAATTAATTATTGCGTTAGGCAATTGATTCATAGTAACATTTAATAAGGCGGATTGAGAGTTACACCCATTTAATGTGGAAGTGATATAAATATTATTGTAATTGTTAGCTACAATTAATGTGTCAACAGGATATTGATTACTTCCTACATGCCAAACAAGTCCCACAGTTCCTGGTGAGGTAAGTGTAACAGATCCACCTTGGCAGAAAGTAGTCGGTCCACTGGCTGTGATGACCGGAATCGGAGGTGATTGATTAACATTCACAGATAAAGCTGTTGATGCAACTGAACAACCATTTAAACCAGTTATCGTAACTGAATAATTTCCATTGTTACTAACTGTAATAGATTGCGTGGTCGCACCATTGGACCATGTATTACCATTCGCACTTGATGATGTCAACGTAACTGATCCACCGGAACAGAAAGTCGTTGGTCCACTTGCAGAAATGGTTGGAGTGCTTGGTGCAGCATTGACCGATACCGCAATCGGACTTGATGTCGCAGAGCAGTTTCCATTGGCAACTGTCACGGTATAGTTTCCACTTTGAGATACAGTAATCGCTTGTGTCGTTGCACCATTAGACCACGTATTACCTAAAGCACTTGACGAAGTCAACGTTACTGATCCGCCTGAGCAGAAAGTCGTTGATCCGCCTGCGGATATGGTTGGAGTTGCAGGAACCGTATTTACTGTAACTGTCAATGCACTTGATGTGGCAGTGCATGTGCTGTTGGATAAACTAACAGTGTAATTTCCAGACTGCGAAACTGTAATAGCTTGTGTTGTTGCACCATTCGACCACGTATTGCCTGAAGCACTTGACGAAGTCAACGTTACTGATTCTCCAGAACAGAAAGTCGTTGGTCCACTTGCAAAAATGGTTGGAGTGCTTGGTGCAGCATTGACCGTTACCGCGATAGGACTTGATGTCGCAGAGCAGTTTCCATTGGCAACTGTCACGGTATAGTTTCCACTTTGAGATATAGTAACAGCTTGTGTCGTTGCACCATTAGACCACGTATTACCTGAAGCACTTGACGAAGTCAAAGTTACTGATCCACCTTGACAGAACGTCGTTGAACCACTGGCTGAAATCGTTGGTGTCGCAGGAAAAGTATTCACCGACACAGAAAGTGGATTGGACGTCGCTGTACACGACCCATTTGAATTGCTCACTGTATAGTTTCCACTTTGAGTTACAGTGATAGACTGTGTCGTTGCGCCATTCGACCAGGTATTCCCCGAAGCACTAGATGATGTCAAGGTCACAGATCCGCCTGAACAGAAAGTCGTCGATCCACCTGCCGATATGGTTGGTGTACTTGGTGCAGCATTGACCGTTACCACAATCGGACTGGATGTCGCAGAGCAGTTTCCATTGGCAATTGTTACTGTATAGCTACCACTTTGAGATACTGTAATCGCTTGCGTTGTTGCACCATTCGACCAAGTATTCCCAGTAGCACTTGACGAAGTCAACGTTACTAATCCACCAGAACAGAATGTCGTTGGTCCGCTAGCAGAAATGGTTGGTGTACTTGGCGTGTTGTTCACCGTAACAGTTACAGGGCTTGACGTCGCGGAACAGGTACCATTGAAAATACTTAATGTGTAGCTACCACTTTGAGAAACTGTAATTGCTTGCGAAGTGACGCCATTCGACCAGGTATTACCGGTTGCACTCGATGACGTCAAGACCACTGAACCACCTGAACAGAACGTTGTTGATCCTCCGACAGAAATAGTTGGTGCTGTCGGAGCTGCATTCACTGTCACACTTAATGGATTGGACGTCGCTGAACAAGAACCATTGGAAACACTAACCGTATAATTTCCTGACTGGGTTACCGTGATCGACTCTGTCGTT